>Ga0080006_1133176_pt1 | contig 243365 bp, 222 predicted proteins | sample RS3BMetagenome_FD_69209 | JGI IMG/M metagenome (GOLD analysis project Ga0080006, IMG submission 69209) | Ferric oxide microbial mat and aquatic microbial communities from Rainbow Spring, Yellowstone National Park, USA - RS3B (SPADES... ...
GGTGGGGGCGGTGATAGCCCTGCTCGGCGCGCCCGGCGAATCCGCCGCTGCTACGCCCAGCGCGCCCCCGCAGGTCCAGGCCGCGCCCAAAACGCCCGAGCCGATCCGGCCGGCGCCGGCTCCCGAGCCCTCGCCTCGCTTGGCGGTAGTGCGCAAGCGCGAGGAGGAGGCGGCGCGTCCCGCGGCCCAAGTGCCGTCCGCGGCCGATGCGGTTCCGGAACCCGAAGAGGAAGGTGGGGCGTATCCGATGGGTGCGCCGATTCCGGCTGCGCCGCCCCCACCGCGTCCGCGGCAGGCGCAGATTTCCAGCGCGGCCTTGACGACGACTCAGCGCGCGATGGTGCCGGCGCGCCGCCAACCCAGCGTCGAGAGCGACAAGCTCAAGGCCTCGCCTCTGGCCCGACGGGCCGCAGAAGAGGCGGGGATCGATCTGGGGCAGGTGCCGGGGACTGGCCCGGAGGGGCGCATCACCAAGCGCGACGTGGATAATTTCCTGCGCGAGCAGCAGATGTTTCGTCAGCGCCGGCTGGTTGCGCCGCGCGAGGGGATGCCGGGGACGCGCGAGGAGCTCTCCCAGATGCGCCGGATGATCGCGCAGCGGATGGTGGAGTCCAAGCGCGACGTTCCTCACTTCTATGTCACCATGGAAGTGGACATGGACGAAGCGGTGCGCTTCAAGAAGTCGCTGGAAGCCACCGAGCTGTTCGAAGAAGACATCACCTTCAACGACATCATCATCAAAGCCGCGGTCCTGGCGTTGGCGCGTCACCCGCGCATCAACGCCAGTTATGAGAACGACGGCGTCCTGATCCATCCCAGTATCAATGTTGGAATGGCGGTGGCGGTCGAAGACGGGCTGATCGTGCCGGTAATCAAGGATTGCCAGCAACTTACTCTGGCCGACATCAGCCGCGCCGCCCATCGCCTGGTGGGCAAGGCGGCCCAGGGTGGGTTTACCAGCGAGGAGCTGTCGGGCGCCACTTTCACCATTTCGAACATGGGGATGCTTGGGATCGAGCATTTCTCGGCCGTGATCTATCCGCCCCAGGCCGCGATTCTGGCGGTCAGCACGATTCGCGAGCGCGCGGTGGTACGCGATCATCAGGTCGCGGTAGGGACCACGATGATGGTCACGGTTTCCTGCGACCATCGGATCGTGGATGGGGTGGTGGCGGGCCGCTTTTTGAAAGAGCTGAAGCGGTTTTTGGAGAATCCGGCCAGCCTGCTGGTGTGAAACAAGGAGCATTTGGTGGCCAACAACCGGTACGACCTGGTGGTGATCGGCTCCGGCCCGGGCGGTTATGTGGCCGCCATTCGGGCCGCGCAGCTCAAGATGAAGGTCTGCGTCGTCGAGCGCGATCGTCCCGGCGGCGTCTGCCTCAACTGGGGCTGTATACCCTCCAAGGCGCTGCTCAACTCGGCCGAGACGATGGAGCTGATCAAGGGCGCCGGCAAGGAGCACGGCATCACCACCGGTGCGGTGAGCTTCGACTTCAAGCACGTCATCGCACGCAGCCGCGAGGCGGCCGATAAACTCTCGCGCGGCGTGCGCTATCTGTTTCGCAAGAACAATATCGAGCTGATCGAGGCCGCCGCGACCGTGACCGGGCCCCATTCGGTAAGCCTGAGCCAGGTTGATGGCGCGCCGCCGCGAGTGAGCGCATTGGAAGGCGAAAATCTGCTGCTCGCCACCGGTTCGCGCGAGCGGCTGTTCCCGGGAATGGAAATCGGCGAAGGCGTTCTGACCAGCAAGGAGGCGCTGGTTTGCGAGCAGTTGCCGCGCACCATCGTGGTAATCGGCGCGGGCGCGGTCGGTCTGGAATTCGCCTATTTCTACCAGGCGTTTGGCGCGCGAGTGACGGTGGTCGAGTTGGAGCCGCAACTGCTGCCCGGTTTCGACGTCGAAGTGGCGGAGGAATTGCGTCGCGCCTTCGTCAAGCGTGGAGTCGAGTTGCTGTTGCGCCATGGCTACAAATCGATGGCGCGTCACGGCGATCAGTGGCGCGTAATCCTGGATAACCAGGGCAATTCGCGCGAGGTCGAGGCGGAGGCGGTGCTGGTCGCGGTCGGCCGGCGGCCCAACAGCGATGGCCTGGGCCTGGAGCAGGCGGGCGTGGAGATGGAACGCGGCGGCTTCGTGCGAGTCCAAGACAACTTCCGCACCACTTGTCCCAGCATCTATGCGATTGGCGACCTTATCCGGCCGCCGCTGTTAGCCCACAAGGCTTCCGCCGAAGGAGTCGCGGCGGTGGAGATCATGGCTGGAGTGCGTGCGCCGGGCTTCGATCTGCTCAACATCCCGGGATGTATCTATTGCCAGCCGGAGGTCGCCACCGTGGGTCTGAGCGAGGCCGAGGCGCGCGCCCGCGGTCTGGACGTCAAGGTCGGCAAGTTTCCCTTCCGCGCCAACGGCAAATCGGTCGCGCTCAATCAGACCGAAGGTTTCGTCAAGCTGGTCGCGGACAAAAAGTATGGCGAAGTGCTCGGATGCCAGATCATCGGCCATCACGCCACCGACCTGATCTCGGAAATCGTCCTGGGCCGTTCGCTGGAAACCACCACGCTGGAGGTTGGCCGCGCCGTCCATCCCCATCCCACGCTGTCGGAGAGTATCATGGAGGCAGCGCTGGCGGTGGAGGGTGAAGCGATCAACTTCTAACCGCCGGGCTTGACCATGAACGCGGATCAGTTGGCGGTCGGATGGCTGGGCCGGGTACCTTACCCCGCGGCGCTGACCCTGCAGGACGCTCTGGTCGCTGCGCGCCAGCGCGATCTGATCGGCGATCTGCTCCTGCTGTTGGAGCATCCCCACGTCTACACCTTGGGCCGCGGCGCATCGGACCGCTTTCTGATAGCCCCTCGGCAAAGTGTGCCGGTTTACCGGGTTTCGCGCGGCGGCGAGGTGACTTATCACGGTCCGGGGCAACTGGTGGGCTATCCAATTCTGGCCCTGCGGGGGAGTCAGCGCGACGTTCACGCTTATCTGCGAGCGCTCGAGCAGGCGCTGATCGATGGGTTGGGGCAGTGGGCGATTGGAGCAGGGCGGCGAATCGGCCTGACCGGAGTTTGGGTTGGCGAGCGCAAAATCGCTTCCATCGGCGTGGGCATCCGGCGCTGGGTCACGCTGCACGGTTTCGCGCTCAACGTCAGCACCGATTTGAGCCGTTTCGATGCGATCGTCCCCTGCGGCATCGAGGGCTGCCGGATGACCTCGATTCGGGAGGAAGGCCCTGAAGTTGGGATGGAAGAAGCGGCGCGGGTAATCGCCTCAAGCCTGGGCGCGGTCCTGGGCCGCGACTGCCATCCGCTGGCGGCCGATCGAATCTGGAGCTTGGGCGAAGGCGCGGGCCTGGGAGGCGCCGGCGATGGAGCGTAGGCATCCGGACTGGATCAAAGTGCGGGCGCCCAATTCGCCCGAATATTTTCGCACCAAGGCGCTGCTGGGCCAACTGCGCCTGCATTCGGTCTGTCAGGAAGCGGCTTGCCCCAATATCGGCGAGTGTTTCTCCCATCGCACTGCCACTTTCATGCTGATGGGCGACGTCTGCACCCGCAACTGCCCCTATTGCGCGGTCGCCCATGGTAAAGTTCGCCCGCTCGACCCACAGGAACCACTGCGAGTAGCGCAAGCCGCCGCGCGTCTGGGGCTGGTTCACGTAGTGGTGACCTCGGTCGATCGCGACGATCTGCCCGACGGCGGCGCGGCCCATTTCGCCGCCACCGCCGAAGCGATCAAAGCGCTCAGCCCGAGTTCGCGGGTCGAGGTCCTGGTTCCAGATTTCAAGGGCATGCACCAAAGTATTGAGACCGTGGTCCGCGCCCCGGTGGACGTCTATAACCACAACGTCGAGACCGTGCCCAGCCTTTATCGCACCGCGCGTCCGGGCGGGATCTATGAGCGCGCGCTCGACGTTTTGTGGCATGCCAAGCAGACCGCGCGCCGCTTGGAGCGCAACCTGCTGACCAAGACCGGCATCATGCTGGGCCTGGGCGAGCAACGCGAAGAACTGATGGGCGTGCTGGCGGATCTGCGCCGCGTCGAGTGCGATATCCTGACCTTGGGTCAGTATCTGCGCCCTAGTCCCGAACATCTCGAAGTGGTCCGCTACGTCACGCCCCAGGAATTTGCCGAATTGCGCGAGGCCGGGTTGGCGATGGGCTTCCGGCATGTCGAGTCAGGTCCCCTGGTGCGCAGCTCCTACCACGCCTGGGAGCACGTCAACTGAAGAACTGCCAGTCCGGAGTAAGCGATTTGTTGACGAGGAAAAAATCCATCGGCCGTGGCTCGCCCACGGCTATTCCTCGGGAATAACCGCGATTGCGCTGGTCTCGATCAGCAGCTCGGGCGAAACCAGTTTGGATACTTCGACCAGGGTCGAGGCCGGCGGTGGATTGGTGAAATATTCACGCTGGACCTGATTGACCAGTTCGCGTTGCTCAATATCGCGCACATAGTTGTCCACCCGGCAGAGGTCGGCCATCGATCCGCCGGCGGCCTCCAACGCGCTTTTGATATTCTCGCAGACCTGCCGGGTTTGCGCCGCCAGATCGCCTACGCCCGCGATCGTGCCGTCGGCGCGTCGCGCCACCATTCCTGAGACGAAAACCAGCCGGCCGCGCGCCTCGATTGTGATCGCGGAAGAAAACGGAGCCGTGGGCGGGCGCAGGCGCGCCGATGTAATTGCTCGTTTAGCCATTGTTGACCTCGCCTCCTTTTCGGCCATCTTTGATCTTCTCAGCGAGTCGCGATTTCATAAATAGCTTTTACGATCTGCCGCCTGTTTGTCATGTATGAATCAGCGAGCAACGTGGCTCGCTTGCTTTCCAATACGGTCCTCGCCGACAGCTTGACCAGCCCCGGTGGCGCGGGCGGCCCTGCCCGCTCGAATGATCGGCGGGCACGGTGGCCCGCCCTACCCAGCCGGTAGCGGTTTCTGCAACTGCCAAGCTCTCCGCCTTTGACAGCTTACCAGGATTGGGGCGGTTTGATCGGAGAAGCGTTGACGCAGTTGCTGAGCGCTTCGCCCGCGACCAGCCGTCGGATATTGGCCGCCAGCGCGGCCGCGATCCCGCTGTAGGACAGATCGGTCACGCCCGCGATATGCGGGGTAGCCAGGATTTCGGGGTAGCTGGCCAGGGGAGAATCGACCGCCAGCGGCTCACGCTCGAAGACGTCCATCGCCGCGCCCATCAGCCGCCCCTCGCGCAGCGCCGCGAGCAGAGCGGCAGTGTCGATCAGGCCGCCGCGCGCGGGATTGATGATGCAGGCGTGCGGCGGCAGCATCGCCAGGGCACGCGCGTCGATAAGCCCGCGGGTCTGCTCGGTTTGCGGCAGGCAGAGAAAAAGATAGTCGCTGTGCGCGAGCAGCTCGGGCAGTTGGTCCATCCCGCCCAGCCATTCCAGGTCGAGGGCTTGTCGCAGCGCCGGATCGGGCCTGCGCTGCAAACCCATCAGGCGCATCCCGAAGGGCGCAAGCCGTATCGCCAGCGCCTGCCCGATTCCACCCAGGCCGACGATCCCGGCGCGCCGGTTAAGCAGCACTCGGCCTTCGGGCGCGCCCCAGTCGGCGCCGGCGCGCAGATTGTGTTGGGCCTGCCCGAGGCGGCGGCTGACCGCGATCGCCGCCATCACGCACCATTCCGCCACCGACTCGGCATTGCCGGTGCCGGCCGTCGGCACGTTGGCTACCGCGATTGCGCGGGCGCTGGCAGCCGCGATATCGACTCCCTCCAGCCCGGCGCCCCATTGATGGATCAGCCGCAAGCCGGCGATCTGATCCATCAGCGCGCCGTCGATCGGCGCCATCGCGGGAATCAACACCGGGGCCGCGAACCCGCCAGCACGCAAAGTCTCGACCGCGACCATCGCGAGCCGCCCCTCGGGCAGCGCCGCGCCCAGAAACCGGCGGATCGCCGGAAATGAAGTGCCGGCGACGATGACCGAAATCGAGTCTGAGGCTGCCACTTGAAATGCCTGCGAAGCGGAAGATGTAAGTTTACGCGCCCGACGATCGCGCGTTTCAGCCCGAGGTCGTGCCCGAGGAGGTGTTTTGCGGTTCGCTTGCCAACAATTCGCCTACCGCGCCCTCCACCCGCGTGCCGCTGAAGAAGCCGGGATTGTTGCAGGTCAGGTAGCGGGCGGCATTGGCGAAAACGAAGTCGCGGAACTGAGCGCCATCGATTAGTTCTTCCTCGACCAGCTCGTAAGCCTCGCTCAGCACCCCGTTCATGTCGGGCACATCGAAATGGCTGATGTCCGAGCTGAACAGCGGATGTAGGCAGGCGCGATAGGGATTGGTCCTGGTATTGAAGGCCCAGGCCACGGTCGGATCGTCGGGCTCGCACCCGAAATAAAAGCGTTCGGCGAACAGCTCGCGGATATCCGGTCCCTGTGCGATCCCACATTGGGCGAAATCGTCCAGGGTCTCGGGTACGCCGATACCCACCATCAGGAGCAACCCCAGCCGATCGAGGTCGGCGTGTGACTCGCGCAAATATTTCTTCCAAGCCGGACCACCGAAGCGCTCGGCCAGAGAGAGAAACTCCTCGCGATCAAGCGCCGAGGGGCGCAGTTTCTCTAGCGCCTTGGGATTGCGTTTTTGCCAATGACTGACCAGATCGCTGTAGAGGTTGCAGGCCCAACCCGCGCCGCCTTCCATGAAGGCGAAACGCAGACGGGGAAAGCGCCGCGTTACCCCACCCAGAAACAGCGCCTTGCAGACCGCGTCCTGAGCCGAGGCGAAATGGCCGATATGGTTGTAGACGAAATTGCTCGGCGACACCCGCAACCCAAGACCGTTGCCGGCGGTATGGAAGGCCGGCGCCACGCCCAGCTCCTGGCATTTGGCCCAGACCGGATCGTAATCGTAAGCGCTGTCTATCCCCAACGGATCAAGCCAGTTTCCGCCCTCCGGCAGCGCGCGCCGGATCAGGCTGCCCATCATGACCGCCTTCAGTCCCAGCTCGCCTACCGCGTGTTCCAGCTCGGCGATCGCTTCCTCCGGCGTATGCATCGGAATCGGCGCGATCGGCGTAAGCCGATCGGCATAGGGCGTGAACTGCTCGGCCAGATAGATGTTGTAGGCGCGGCAGCATGCGCGCCGCGCTTGGGTATCGGCGATATGGGGCAAGCTCAAGCCATAGGTGGGAAACAAGACGACAAAATCCAGGCCGATCTCGTCCAGGCGCGCGTAAAGCAACTTAGGCATCACCGCGGTGGCGCGATCGCGACTGCCCCAGGGGGTTTGCCACCAGCCGCCCTGCAACTCGCGTCGCGCTCGCCGTCCAGCGGTGTCGGCGGCAAAGCCATCGGCCGTAGGCGCTGCTTTTACCAACCCCACCGCCAAGCGATTGAGGCGAGCGCCAACGACTTGAAAGCCCTCCACCGCCTTGCTTCCGCCGATCCGCCGCAGATCTTCCATCAAAAGTGGCGGAAACTCTCGCCAATGGCCGTCCGCATCGATCACCGGATGATTGAGTTTGGCCCGCACCGCGGCGCCGCTTTCATGCGCCATCTTTCCAGCTCTCCATCGTGCGGCCAGGCCGCGGTTGCTTTCCAGCAGGTGGAAAATTTTCCGCAGCTTGCGCCCGCTCTCTTAGCCCCAAGCTTCCCGCGGCGCTGATCATCAAGTTGCCTGCTCCCTCGATTCAGATATGAGTCAGCCAATGATCTCGCGCTGCGGACCTGTGCGGCTTTTGATGTAGCGCCCTACCGGCGTTTTCGTCAATCGAAGGTACGCGGGCCCTGCGGCGGCTGCGGTTTGGCATCGGCCCGCGCTCTGCCTCTAATATACAAGCGCACGAAGGAGCCTGCTAAATGGCGCATGGCGAATTACCCGCTCTGGATAGCGCGACTTTGAGCGCGGCCTATGCCGCCGGCATATCGCGTCCCACTGAAATCGTGGCACAAATTGCCCAGGCGATCGCCGCCGCTGGCCCTGCGCCTGTCTGGATTGATGTGATCGAGGACGCAGAATTATTGGCCCAGGCCGAAGCCGTGGAGCGCAGGCGCGCGGCGGGCGAAGAGCTTGCGCTCTACGGCCTGCCCTTCGCGGTCAAGGACGCGATCGATGTGGCCGGCCGGCAGACTACCGCCGCCTGCCCCGCCTTCGCTTATCGGGCCGCGACCAGCGCTCCCGTGGTGCAGCGCCTGATAGCCGCCGGCGCGATTTTGCTGGGCAAGACCAACCTGGATCAATTCTGCACCGGCCTGGTCGGCGTGCGCTCGCCGTACGGCGCATGCCATTCGCTGTTCGATCCGGCCTATATCGCGGGCGGTTCCAGCTCAGGCTCCGCGCTGGCGGTCGCCTCGGGCCTGGCCAGCTTTGCCCTGGGGACCGACACCGCTGGCTCGGGCCGGGTTCCCGCGGCCTTCAACAATATTGTGGGACTTAAACCCAGCAAGGGACTGATCAGCAGCAGCGGCGTGGTTCCGGCCTGTCCCAGTCAGGATTGCGTTTCCATCCTGGCGGCGAGCGTGGGTGATGCGATGGCGGTGCTCAGGGTTGCGGCCGGCTACGATCCCGCCGACCCCTACAGCCGGCGTGCACCGGATCCTTTGTTCCAAACCGTGGCATTCAACCACCCTCGTTTCGGCATCCCGCGCCGGCTTGAGTTCTTTGGCGACGGGCAGGCGCAGATGCTGTATCAGGCCAGCTTGGAGCGGTTACGCGCTTTGGGAAGGCTGGTGGAGATCGACCTCGATCCCTTCCTGGCTGCCGGCCAGCTTTTGTATGAGGGCCCCTGGTTGGCCGAGCGGCTGGCCAGCCATCAAGCTTTTCTCGATGCCCATTTTGAAGCCGTCCATCCGGTGGTAGCCGCGTTGCTGGAGCGGGGCCGCCAGATCACGGCGGTTGACGCCTTTCGCGGGTTGCGCCGCCTGGCCGAGCTACGCCGCGTCACCGAGGCGCAATGGGAGCAGATGGATTTTCTCGTGCTCCCTACCAGCCCGACCATCTATAGCCTGGCCCAGATCGAGGCGGATCCGATCGGGCTTAACGCCCGGCTCGGTTACTATACCCATTTCGTCAACCTGCTCGATCTCAGTGCGGTCGCGGTGCCGGCTGGATTTCGAAGCGACGGCCTGCCCTTCGGCGTCACCTTCATCGCACCCACCTTCGGTGAAGGGGTATTGGCCCCGATCGCCGACCGGTTCCATCGCGCTCAGCCCGCGACGATCGGCGCGACGGGACGACGTTTGCCAAGCGCCGAAGTGGTCGTTCCCGGCGCGCGCGAGATTCGCCCGGGCCGGATCCGCGTGGCTGTGCTGGGCGCCCATCTCTCGGGTCAGCCGCTCAATTGGCAGCTCAAACTGCGCGGCGCACTCCTGGTCGAGACCACTCGCACCGCGCCCGGCTATCGCCTGTTCGCGCTGGCGACCACGCCGCCCAAACCGGGCCTGCTTCGCTCTCGCACCGGAGCAGGCGCGATCGAGCTGGAAATCTGGGAACTGGAAGCTGCGTATTTCGCGGCGCTGGTCGCGGAGATTCCCTCGCCACTGACGATCGGCACGATCCGGCTGGAGGATGGGCGCGAAGTCCAGGGTTTTTTGTGCGAGAGCGAGGCGGTGGAGGACGCGCTCGAGATTACCAGCTTCGGCGGATGGCGGGCGTGGCTGGCCCAGCGCGGCTAAGCACTCAAGCGCAGGCCGAACGCGCCGTTAAGTTGGCGCGTTAAATTGGGTTCGGCCATGACCGCGCCGGCCGCGCCCAATCGGTTACCCTGGGCGCGATGGTTGCTCGGCCAAAACTGCCACGCGCAGATTTTCCTCAATATTCGCACGCGCGCATAGTCTCATCGCGAGCCGAGATCGTCCTGTTTCACGGCCTGGCCGAAGACCGCCGCATCAGCATGGAGGTATACGCCGACCATCTCGAGGCCGGCTTGCTCGGGCAACGGCCCGAGCGATGGCGGATTCGTGGTTATCGGCCGCAAATCCCCCGTTCGATCGCGATGCTGCCGGTAAGCTATCAGCAGCGGCTGCGCCTGACCCGCTATCTCGGCTATCCGCTGGCCGCGCGCCGCGCGCAGGGCGATCTCAATCATGTAATCGAGCATGGCTACGGCCATCTGACGCTGGCGTTGCGTGCTCGACGCACGATCGTCACCGTGCACGACCTGATTCCGGTATTGCAGTGGCAAGGAGGGATCGCGGGCGCGCCGGTCGAACGCAAGCGGCCGCGCTTGAGCGAGCTTTCGTTGCGGGCCCTGGGTCGCGCCGCCCACCTGATCGCGATCAGCGAGACTACCCGGCGCGACCTAATCCGCTATCTGGGCTGTTCCGGCGAGCGAGTAAGCGTGGTCTATTGGGGTGTCGATGAAGCCTTTCGCCCCATCCCGTCACAAGAAAAGCTCACTTTGCGCGCAAGCTTGGGCCTGCCCGCCGATCGCAGCCGGCTGATCCTCATCAGCGGCGCGCGCTTTTACAAAAACGAGGAAACCAGCCTGGCCGTGATGGGCGAGCTTTCGCATGGCCCGGCAGCGCCGCTGATGGTGCGGTTGGGACCCTCGACCCCATCCTGGCGAATGGCGCTGGAGCGCGCCGGACTGAAGCGACGAGTAATCGAAATCGCCTCGCTGCCGCACGATCGGATGTGGCAGCTCTACAATGCCGTCGATTGCCTGCTGTTTCCCTCCTGGTACGAGGGCTGCGGCCTGCCGCCGCTGGAAGCGATGGCTTGCGCCACGCCGGTGGTCGCCTCCAACGCCGGTGCGCTGCCCGAAGTGTTGGGCGAGGCTGCCTTGATGGCGCCGCCTAATGACGTCCGCGGCCTGACCCGGGCGGTCGAGCTGATGCTGGGCGACTCGGCCCGAAGGCAGGTGCAGATAGCCCAGGGGAGGGCCCAGGCGCGCCAATTCTCCTGGCAGCGCACGGCGCGCGAAACCGCCGCGGTTTACGATCGCGTCCTGGCCGGCACTGGGTCGGTTATCGGAGGTGACGGACTGGCTTGAAGCGTCGGCCTCATACCAGATCGAGCACCTCGCGCAGCGCCGCGGCGGTGCGCGCCATTACGGGGCCGTCGAGCCGCGCGAGCGGGCCTTCGACCAGGCGCCGGTTGTCGATCGCGCGAAGCTGATCTATCAGCAGGTCGGAGTCGAGCCGCAGAGAAGCTTGCGCCAGCACGCGGATACGCAATGGCTCTGCGTCATCAACGAGATTCGTCGTCAACGGAATGATCAGCGTCGAAGGATGGCCGGCGTCGATCAGCGCCTGCGCCTGGACGATCAGCACCGGCCGGGTCTTGCCCGCTTCGGTGCCGCGGCGGGGGTTGAGATTGGCGAGCCAGATCTCGCCTCGCTCAGGCATCAGGGTCGCGCTCGATTCTCGCGAACTCGGCGTTCACGCGCCTGCTTTCGCGGTGCACCTTGCGCGACGCGCGCGCCATGCGTTCGGCGCGGGCGCGGGTTTCGGCCTCGCGGTTCATCCGCTCGATGGCGCGGCGGATGTATTCGGCGCGCGGGATGCCGAGCGCCCTGGCGCAGCGGTCGCTCGTTTCGAGCAGCTCTTCGGGCAGTTTCAGCGAGATCGATTCCATGGCGGTATGATGAATATCTCAATGAGATATCTTTAAACAATGTCTGCGAACTGGGGAGAAAAGACAACCCGACCATCGCGAAAGGTGAACCAATGACCAAAGTTGCGCGACCGGCGGGCGGCCGACATCGTGGACTCCAACTGGCTTGCGCATTCCATCGTCGCTGGGATTTTCACCGGCGCGCTCGCGATGCTCGCGCTGGTTCAGGATGAGGGTTGCGCGGGGACGCGGGCGGACGCCTGACCGCCCCCGCGACTATCGCTGCCGCTGGTTTCGCCCGATCTCTAAAACCCGCTCAGGAACTCACGGATTCGACCCCCGACGTCGTCCTGGCCGCTGCCCAGGCTGAGCACGGTGGAGACGTGATTATGGCCTTGTTGCCAGATGAATTGCGGACTCCTGCCATCGCGTGCGGTGATCGCGGCGGCCAGTTCGAAAGTCGGAATCGATAGCCCCGGGGGATCGTACTCGGCCAGGCTGAGCAGCAGTGGCACTTTGCTCTTGGCCGCGTGGCTGATAGCCGAGCGCGCCACATATTGGCTCTGGTCGCTGCCGTAATAGGCGATCATGTTGGGGCCCGGATTGGCGCCCACCCGATAAACGCCGCTCATCAGGATCGCCGCTGTGATACCCGCGCCGGTGGCCGGATGGAAATCGGAATTGAAAAGGTAGGTCGCCGCGTGGCTGGCTCCCGCCGATTGGCCAAAGAGAAAGATCCGATCGGGATCGCCGCCATGGCTGGCGGCGTTGGCCCGCGCCCAGCCGATCGCGCTGGCCACGTCTTGCGCCCCGGCCGGCCAGTGATGGGCCGGCGCGAGCCGATAATTGGCGATGATCGTCAGCCATCCGTGACGGGCAAAATAGATTCCCAGGTTGGGATAAAATGTTCCATCGGCGTTCTTGTCGCCGCCCACGAAACCGCCGCCGGGGATATACACCAGGATCGGCAGCTTGGCGCCGCGCGGCCGGTACAGGTCAAGCTTCTGGCGAGGCTCGGAACCATAGGCGAGGTCCTGGCTGATGGTGACCTCGGCGGCGCTTTGCCGTTTGACCAACGGCAGGTACAGCGCCCGCGTAGCCGCGAGGACCTCATTGTTGAAGTTCGGCCCCATCGCCGCGATCTTATCCGCCAAGCCAGCCGGAAAATCGCTCAGTGCCATTGCTTGCGTCCTCCTTGATGGTGGTCCCAAGGCGCCAGTCTTGTCCGGCCGCGCGGGCAGAATCAAGCGGCATGAGCTTCGACGAGTTGGCGGGCGGGCCGCATCAAGCTTGTCAAGCGGCCTGACCGGGCGCATTATCGAGCTTGAACCACCCGCGGCCCGCGCCGAGGAATCCGCGCCGGCCACGGCCGGCTTGGCCAAGTCGAGATTGCGAATCCAGTCTTCAAGGAGAGCCACCGATGCTTACCCGGGAAGAAAACGAGCTGCTCAGCCGAGTGGGACCTGGCACCCCGATGGGCGAGATGCTGCGCGAGTACTGGGCTCCGGCGCTGCGTTCGGCCCGGCTGGAGGCCGACGGCGCTCCGGCACGAGTGCGGATGCTGGGTGAAAACTACGTGGCCTTTCGCGCCACCGACGGCCGGGTGGGTTTTTTCGACGAAGGCTGTCCCCATCGCTGCACCTCGCTGGCGCTGGCGCGCAACGAGGACAACGCGCTTACCTGCATCTTTCACGGCTGGAAGATCGACGTCTCGGGCAAGGTGGTCGAAGTTCCCTCAGAACCGCCCGAGCGGCGGGTTGAGTTCGCCGCCAAAGTTCGCGTGCGCCATTATCCGGTGCGTGAAGCAGGCGGGATTATTTGGGTATACCTGGGCAAGCGCGAGCAACCACCGACCTTTTTCAATTTCGAATTCAACAACCTGCCCAACAGCCACGTCATCGCGATGCGCGCGGTGATGCATTGCAATTGGTTCCAGGGGCTAGAGGCGGTGCTCGATTCGGCCCATCTGGGCATCATGCACAAGTCCTGGCTGCGACTTGGCCCCGGCCAGAGCCGCCTGCCCAGTTCCAACAACGGCCCGGTCTTCGACGTGCTGATGCGCCCTTACGGCTTTCGCGAAGGAGCGTTGCGCGATCTGTTCGACGGCACCTGCTATGCGCGCATCCGCGAGGTGGTGTGGCCCTACTATTCCTTCATTCCTCACGACCGCCCCAACCCGCCGCTGATGATCTGCGCTATTCCAATCGACGACGAGTGGAACGCTCAGTGGTACGTCTATTACAATCCCGAGCGGCCCTTTACCGCCGAGGAACAGGCCCAGCGCCTGCAGGGCCATTCCGGCGATCCCGATAACATGTGCTCGGACATGGGCGGCTTCGAGAACACCTGGCATCAGGACCGCAAAGCGATGAAGGAAGGGCATTTCACCGGCTTTACCCGCTTTCTGCCCTTCGAGGATTTTATCGTCGAGGAATCGATGGGGCCGATCGTGGATCGCACCCGCGAGTACCTGGGCTCCAGCGATCAGATCATCATCCGGGTGCGCCGCCTGATGATCAACGCGGCGCGCGAATTCCAACGCGGCAAGCCGGCCTTGGGCCAGGAGCAGACCGATTTGGACTACAGCCGGGTGCGTGCGCTGTCGGTTCGCTTCCCCACGGAGCAGAACTGGCGCGAGTTCGATTCGATGAACCCGCCGCCTACCTTGCCTTTGCGACAATAGCGGCGCGGGTTAGGAGGTCAGCGTCCGGCCGGAACTTTCTCGCCCAGCCAGGTCGAGAGATCCGCCAGTGCCCGGCTGCTGACCTCGTGCCCGCAATCGTATTCCTGAAGCAGTGGCTGCATGCCGAGTGCACGCAGGCTATCCATCGACTGCTGGGCGCGATCGAATTCGATTACTCGGTCGTTGCGGCCATGTTGCACCAGCACCGGCAAGCGTGCCAATGCCGCGGGCTCGCCCGCCTTGGCGACCAATTCCGGCGGAAAGCGGGTGGAGAGCCCGGCGATCGCGGCGAAGCGCTCGGGATGGCGCACGGCCAGGTTGTAGGCCATCACGCCGCCTTGGCTGAAGCCCAAGAGGACCAGCCGTGCCGGATCGATCGGGTAGCGGTGCGCCGCGGCGTCAAGAAAGCGTTGGCCCGCCTGCGCGGCTTCGTCCAAATCCTGCGCGCTCAATTGCAAGCCTGGAGTGAACTCGAACCAGGCGTAACCAGTGCTCTCACCCCCAAGCGGGATCTCCAGCGGTCCTTGGGGACAGATGGTCAGAAAGCGACCGCCGCAGACGTAAGGTGCCAGACTCAGCATGTCCAAAGCGTTACCGCCGCGGCCGTGGAAGGCGATTAAGGCGGGAAACGGGCCGTCGCCCGCGGGAATCGATGCCACATAAGCCAGATTCATGAACCACCTCGATGTCAGGCGTTGCTCCGGATTGTAACCCGCGCATCGAGCGGCCTCCAGCCTGGCCGATTTGCCAGCAGGAACCCTTCTCGACTACAACTGCGGTTGAGCTTGGGGCGCGAAGCGCCGATGCGCGGGAGGCGCCAAGGAGAACAGGGCCGATGCGAATTGACGTACATGCTCACTATTATCCCGAGAAATATATCGAGCTGATGGGCCGGCTGGGCGCCGAGCTGTCCCAGGTGGTGGGCAGTAAATTGGCCGGCAGCGGCCAGCATGAAATCGACGCCCGCATCGAAATGATGGACAAGGCCGCTGTGACAAAGCAGGTGCTGTCGGTTTCGGCCACCCATCCCTACTTTTCCAAGGAAAAGGATGCGGTTGACGGCGCCCATCTGGCCAACGACCAATACGCCGAGCTGGTCGCGCGCTATCCCCATCGTTTCGCAAGCTTCGCCACCCTGCCGCTGCCCCATGTTGACGCCGCACTGGCCGAGATCGCGCGCGCCTTGGACCAGCTCAAGATGGCGGGAGTCACCCTGGGCACCTCGGTCAATACGCGTTCCACTTTCGATCCCGCCTTCGAGCCGATGTACGCTGAACTGAATCGGCGCGAGGCGGTGGTTTTCATCCATCCTGCCGGTCTGGGCTTGTGTTCCCCGCTCCTCAACGACTATGGCCTGACCTGGACGATCGGCGCGCCTTTTGAGGACACGATGTTCGTGCTGCACGCGATCCGTTCTCAGGTGCCGGTGCGCTTTCCCAAGATAAAATTCGTCATCCCCCATCTGGGCGGCGCGTTGCCGATGCTGTTCAACCGCATCAACATGCCGCGGGTGGGCTACCCGTCGCCGCTGGCCGAGATGCCCAACGTGACCGCGCGGCGGATGTGGTACGACACCGTGGCGCAAGGCAACAAGGCCGCATTGCGCTGCGCCCGCGAGCTGTTCGGGGTCGAGCACCTGGTCCACGGCAGCGATTATCCCTACCAGCTACATGACGCTTATCTGAATTCGGTCCAATACGTGGAGCAATCGGGACTATCCGCGGCTGAAGTCGCGCGCATCCTGGATCAAAACGCACTCACGCTGCTGGGAATGGACGGAAAGTAGCGCGCCGCCCCACTCGCGGAAGGAGAAGCTCACAGCGACCGCGATTGGAGTGTACGTCGGTGCTCAAGGCGTGAAAATTGGCAGGCTCTGAGCGGAGGCGAGCAGTCGACGGCCCCAGACGGGTTGACAGGCAGGGCATCGCGAAGCATGCCAGGCCGAGGCATGCCGGTACCGGTTTAGTCTCGCGAAACGCTCCGCGGATAATCTGTTTTCGCGATCCCAGCATGCGCTACGGTTTCAGCGCGCCGTAGAGCATCCGATACTGACGCATCCCGCCAACCACCTGCTTCACATAATTGCGGGTTTCATTGTAGTCGATGTTCTCCACCCATTCGTCGTCGGGACGATTGAAGCGCGCTACCCAGCGCTGCACCGCGTCTTCGCCGGCATTGTAGGCGGCCACCGTTTTGAACAGGTCGCCGTCGAACAGGTCGGACAACTGGCGCAGCTTGGCACTGCCCAGCTCGATATTGATTTGCGGGTTGAACAGCTCGGCCAGATTTAGGCTCATCCCCAGTTGGGCGGCCATCCGCGCCGCTGTCGCCGGCATCAATTGCATCAAGCCGCGAGCGTCAGCCGATGACCGAGCCTGCGGATTGAACAAGCTTTCCTGGCGCGAAAGCGCCAGCAGCAAGAGCAAAGGTAGATGCTGGTGCGCGGCGGCTTGGCTGAACAGCGACCAGTAAGCCCGCGGATAGCGCAGCGGTTGCGCCTGATCGTCGGCGAGTACTCCCAGTTTGGCCATCCGGCTGGCCGTAACCAGGGCGTCGTAATAGTCCTGCGCGCCTTGAAACTGGCCGAGCAGGTAAAGCTGAGCTTGATGGTTGTCTCGGCTCAGCTCGCCCATGTAGCGCAATTCGCCGGCCGCCAATTGATACAGCGCCAACGCGCTCAAGGCCCGGGCGCGGGCCAGATGATAGCGCCAGCGCGCGGACTGAGTTTGCGCCGGCGCCGGCGGCGAAGTGAATTCCACCGGCTCGATCGCGGGAAATGACGCTCGCAGTCGTTGGCGGGCCAGCTCGGGGTAATAGTTGGTCTGCAAGCTGGCGGCGAGAATCTCCAGCATCGCGCGAGCGCGGGCGCTGTGACCGGACTGCGCCAGCGCGCGGGCCTGCCAGTAGGCATATCGATCGCCCTGGCGTGGGTCATCGGCGGCGCGGTTCCGATCCGCGCCGAACTCGTCCGCTGCCTGGCTAAAGTGCTGGCCCAGATAGAGCATCCAAGCCGCGCGGAAGCGCGCGGTGGATGCAACCGAGCTGTCGGGATAACGCTCGAGCAAACGGCGATAGAGGGCACGCGCCTGCTCCAGTTGGTTGTCGTCCTCGTAGGTGCGCCCCATCCGCAACATCGCGCCGGGCGCCAGCGCGCTGTGCGGGTAGCGATCGATCAGGCGACCGAAGTAAATGCGGGCGGTCGTGGTATCGTCGCGATGCCAGACGATGAGAGCCAACTGTTCGAGCGCCGCGGGGGCCTGAACGCCGTTTGGCGCCTGCGCCAGATAATCCTGCAGTGCCGGCTCTTGGCGCTCGGCGTTGCCGCGCAAGGCGCGCACGATCACCCATAGCATCGCATCGCGTTCGGGGGGCGGCGGCGCCATGTCAAGCGCCTGGTGGGCGCGCTCAAGCGCCTGTCCGCTTTGTCCCTCACTCAGCAGCAGCTCGGCCTGGGCCGCGAGGTTGTCCGGGGTGCGAGGCGCTGCCAGCTCGGGATGGGCCAGCAGCAGGGCGGCGGCGCTCGCGCGCGCCGGGGCGTCGGCGGCGGCGCGGGGCGATTCCTGGCGCAGCGTCTGGAGCTGCAAGTAGCCGTCGCGCAGTTGCCCCAGGCCAATGAGCGCACGGCCCAGGACCAGGCGGGCCTCGGCGCGCAAGCCTGTCTGATCGGACAGCGCCAATCCCAGCAAGGCTTGCTGGCGAGCCAGCTCGTACTGATTCTTTATCAGCGCGATCTTGGCCAGCATCACCACCGCCTGGGGCCTCAGCAGGCTGTTGGCGTAGTTGTCGGTCAAATGCCGAAAGCTGGCCTGCGCGCCGTCGAAGTCGTGCAGCCCGAATTGGGTCTGGCCCAGGTAGAACAGCGCGTAGTCGGCGATCTCAGGGGGCGTCCCCGCCGCCTGCAAAAGGGGCAGCGCCTGGCGCAAGTCGCCCAGCGCGAAGAACTGATAACCGCCGACAAAGGCTTGCGCGGGCGAAGTTTGGGGCCCGTGCGCGCGCGCCCGCGTCCAAGTCGCTATTGTCAAAGCCGCTATTGTCAAAATTGCGAGCGCTCCCGCGACTATCCCACGAAACCTCTGCGCACTCATCACCGACCCCGCCGTTAGTATTGATGCCGCGGTCAAGCCCGCCCGCCAGTCTCCTTTAATTCAGGCCACAGGAACGGCATGCTGGCAAGGATGGCAACCAAGTATCAAGACGCTCTGTTGCTCGCTTCCGCCTCGCCACGCCGCCATCAATTGTTGACCCAGGCGGGAGTGCGCTTCGAGGCGATCGAAAGCGGAGTCCAAGAGCAGCGGATGGCGGGTGAGGCGGCTGCGGCTTACGCGCTGCGGCTGGCTCAGGACAAGGCCGGCGCGGTGGCGGCACGCTACCCGGCGGCCTGGGTACTGGGCGCCGACACGGTGGTAGTGGTGGGAACGGAAGTGCTCGAGAAGCCGCGCGATCGGGCACACGCGCGCTGGATGATCGGGTTATTGGCGGGGCATGCCCACCAGGTCATCACCGGCTTCGCCTTGATGCGAGCCGAGCGGCTGCTCGAGTGCCAGGCGGTCACCAGCCTGGTTACCTTCAGGCCGCTGAGCGCCGGCGAGATCGAAGCTTACATCCTCACCGAGGAACCTTACGACAAGGCCGGCGCTTACGCGGTTCAGGGCCAAGGACGGAGTCTGATCGAAAAGGTGGAAGGGTCGTTGACCAACGTAATGGGGTTGCCGATCGAAGAAGTGATGGCGGCGTTGGCGCGCCATGGTATCGACCGCGCCAAGCGCGCGGTTTAAGGTGGAAGCGCGATGCTGGGGACGGATGAAATCGCCGAACGCCTGGCCCAGGTGCGCGGGCGAATGAATGCGGCGGCACGGCGAGCTGCGCGCGATCCGGCCACCATCCGCTTGGTACTGGCGAGCAAGACCCAACCCGCGCCGGCGATCGCCGCGGCCTATCAAGCAGGGGCGCGCGTGTTTGGGGAAAATTACGTCCAGGAAGCGCTGGACAAGCAGATGGCGGTGGGTCCGCGGCCCGGACTCAGTTGGCATCTGATCGGCCATCTTCAAACCAACAAAGCGCGCCAAGCCGCGGCAGCCTTCGACCTGATCGAGAGCCTGGACTCCATTCGCCTGGCTCAGGCGCTAGCCAAGGCGCAGCCCGCACGCCGGCCGCGTGTCCTGATCGAGGTCAATCTTGGCGCAGAGGCGAGCAAGAGCGGTATCGCGCCGACCCAATTGGAGCCGCTGATTGCGGCCGCGCGCGAGGTGGTGGAGATTGAAGGGCTGATGGCGATTCCGCCGGCGGGTCCCGACGCCGAAGCCAGCCGCCCCTATTTTGCCGCATTGCGCGAGCTGCGCGAGCGGCTTGCCCGCAGCACCGGCCTTGAGTTACGCGAATTGTCGATGGGCATGACCGAAGATTTCGAGATAGCAATCGAGGAGGGAGCAACCATCGTGCGGGTAGGGCGCGCGGTGTTTGGCGAACGGCTGGCATGATCAAGTTGGGCTTCATCGGCGCCGGCCACATGGCTACGGCGCTGGCGCAAGGGTTGGTGGCGCGCCGCGTGATGCGCCCTGGGCAGATGCTCGCGGCGGATATCGACGCCCGCGCGCGCCGGCGCTTCAGCCGCGCGACCGGGGCCAAAACCTGCGCTGACCTGGGCGAGGTGATGGCCACGGCGCCGGCCGTGGTGCTGGCGGTCAAACCGCAAAGTGTTCCAGCGGTGCTTGAGCGCATCGGCGCGGCGGCCGACGGCGCGCGGCCTGGGGAAGGTAAGCTGATTATCTCGATCGCGGCCGGAATCCCGCTCGCCACTTTGGAAAAAGGATTGCCCGGTGCGCGCGTGATTCGGGTGATGCCCAATGCGCCGGCGATGGTGGGGCAGGGGATGGCGGCGCTGGCGCGCGGCCGCCGCGCGCGGCCCGCGGACCTGACCTTCGCCCGCCAGCTTTTCGCCGCCGTCGGCGAGGTGGCGATGCTCAAGGACGAAGGGCTGCTGGACGCCGTCACCGCGCTCTCGGGCAGCGGTCCGGCCTACGTCTATCTGTTCATCAAAGCCTTGGCGGAGGCGGCCTGCGCCGAAGGGCTAAGTGCATCGCAGGCGCTGGCGATGGCATTGCAGACGGTGCGCGGCGCCGAGGCCCAGATGCGCCAAGCCAAACTCGCGCCCGACGAATTGATCCGCATGGTGGCCTCGCCCGGGGGCACCACCGAAGCGGCGTTACGCGCTTTCGAGCACGGTAACTTTGCCCAGGTGGTGGGCGACGCGGTCAAAGCCGCGGCCGCCCGCTCGCGCGAACTGGGCCATTCAAGCTAGAATCGCGGTCGTGTTCGTCTACACTAATTTCGTCGTTACGCTGTTGGGTATCGTAAGCCAGCTCTTGGGGCTGTACCTGTGGGTGGTTATCATCTCGGCGGTGATGACTTGGATCGAGCCCAACCCCTATAACCCGATCGTGCGCTTTATCTACGGGATCACCGAGCCGCTCTTCGATTTTGTCCGCCGTCATCTGCCGGTGACGGTCGGCGGTTTCGATTTTTCGCCTATTGTGGTGTTGATCGCGATCGAGTTTATTCAGGGCTACTTCATTCCAACCTTTGCCCGCCTGGCCACCACCGGCTTCAATTAAAACCCGCGGCGGCTATTTGCGTGGCGCGCGCGCGCCCGACTTGGCGCCGCGGCCGCGCCCCTTGCTGGCGCTCTTAGCCCCACGCAGCGGCCCTTGCTTACGTCCCTTGACATAAGCGCTGGCCGCACTTTTGCGAGTTTTCTCCTTGGTCCGCCCCGCCTTGGGCGGTGGCAGATCGACGCCCGCCCTGCGTGCCTTGGACAGCCCGATTGCGACGGCTTGCTTGGGGTTTTTGACCCCGTGCTTGCCCTCCTTGACGTGTTCGATCTCCTCGCGGACGAATTCTCCGGCTTGGGTCGTGGCCGCCTTGCCTTCTTCCTTGTCTTTGCGTGCGCGACGCAAGGTTTCCTTTTCGGGCATGATTCGAAGCCTCCGCAAATGAACTTGCAGTTTTAAGCCTAGCGCGAAGATTCGGCCGCCATCGCGCAAAAAATGATCGAGTTGTGCCCGGGCAGCCGCGTGCCCGCCTGCGCGCATTGGCCGACCCTGTGCTAGCCTTGCCCCATCCTGCGCGCCTCGTCGCGTCCATTGAGGAGGAGAATCGATGAAACTCTATTCGCGTGAATCCTCGGGCAACTCCTACAAGGTCCGCCTGCTGTTGGCATTTTTGGCCTTGCCTTACGACAAAATCGAAATCGAGCGGGGCAGCGACGGGCGCAACGCGCTACCCGCCGATTACCTCGCCCTCAATCCGCGCGGTCAGATCCCGACTCTGGTCGATGGCGACCTGGTGCTGTGGGGATCGACCGCGATTCTGTACTACCTGGCGCTTACCCACGACGGGCAGCGGCGCTGGATGCCGGCTCAGGCGCGGGCCGGCGCCGAAGTGCTGCAATGGATGGAGCTGGCGCAGAATGAGATTCTCTCCGGGCTGGCGATCGCTCGGGGGATCGTCCGCTGGGGCTTCAAGGAAGATTTGGCCGCCTGTCAGGCCAAGGGGACCAAGGCGCTGGCGGTGATGGAGCGGCGGCTGGCCGGCCATCAATGGCTGGCGGGCGAGCGACCTACGATCGCCGAATGCGCCTGCTTTCCTTACACCGCCCTGTGCCCCGAGGGGCAAATCGATCTCGCTCCCTACCCGGGGGTGCGCGATTGGCTGGAGCGGATCAAGCGGCTACCCGGCTTTGTCGCGATGCCAGGGGTGGAGTAGAAAGCCTGAATGTCCTCCCATGGCAAGCTTTACGCCTTGATGGTCGCCGAACACCGCCGGCTTGACCAATTGCTGGCCCGCGCCGAGAGGCGGGACGCTGGTAGCGACGCCGCCTACGAGCAATTCCGGCAGTGCTTGCTGCGCCATATCAGCGTGGAGGAAAAGATCCTGTTGCCCATGGCTGCGCGCAAACGAGGCGAAGCGCTGCCGATCGCCAAGCGCCTGCAGTTGGACCATGGAGCGCTGGCGGCGTTGCTGATGCTACCGCCCACCAGCAGCGGCTTGCGCGCCGTCCGCGCGGTGCTCACGGCCCACAATCCGCTGGAAGAGATGGCGGACGGGGTCTATCAGCAGTGCGAAAAGTTGGCCGGCGAGGAACTCGACGAGCTCCAGCAGCGGGTTATCGCCGCCCCTGCCGTGCGGGTCTCCTCCTGGAACGACAGTGACAAGATCTTAAGCGCGGCACAGCGAGTGCTGGCGCGCGCCGGTTACGATCCCAAGCTGCTGGAATCCGCCGACTAGTTCGTGCGGTGAGCATCGCGATTGCGCGCCAGGCGCGGCTGGCTGGTCGGCGAGATTAATACCGTCGGTGGTGAGCAAACATGGTGGAGCGCAGGATCGCGGCGCGTGAAGGGGAAGCGGCCGATAGCCTCCGCGCGCTGGTTGGCGAGGTCAACAGGGGCGGGCGGCTTTGGGCGGCCTGGGTGGGACGAACCGGCACGCATTGCCCGGCCAGGGCCCCGGTTCCCGGGCCGTAGCCCTGCGAGCAATAAGCGGTAGAGATACCATTGTTGAAAAAGCCGCCGCTGTTGCCACATCCGACCGCACCCAACAAAAGCAGCCCAGCTATCGCGGTCCAGCAAATTGCCGGTGCAATTCCGAATGTTACCGCCCGATGCCTCATAATCGCTCCACCTGCGCAGCCCGCCATAGCGGCGCCGGCTTTCGCCGCGCCTCGGCGCTGGCCAGTCATACTATCCAGGCGCTCCGCGCTCAACCTTAAGCGTTACGCGGCGCGAGGCAATCGCGCTTCGGACCGGCGCAGTGCGCCCGCTTACAATACCATCGTGCGATGCGGGCGCCATGGCCTGGCCCTTGGAGGCGGAGTTGGCGTCGGCAAGCGCGCGGCACTTGCGCTGTGACGCCACTTTGGGTTATCGCAGTTCAGGCAGGACGCAGTTAAAAAAATTGCCGGCCAAAGGAAGCGAGTTTTTTCATGTACAAAGGGATTAAGGTTCTCGACGTTCACGGTCACGTCTCGGCTCCGGGCAACGGTTTTGCAGTCTTAGCCGGGATGCTCGCATCCAACACCCCACGGGTTCACGATCCGCGCACCCCGCAGGGGCTGGCAGGGCTGAACATGACCCCCGAGGCCTGGAACGCCAGCACCGGTCGTCACGTCGGCTTGATGGACGACCACAACATCGACGTCCAGATCATCGGGCCGCGGCCGTTCGCGATGCTAGGCTGGATGCAACCCCATCTGCTGCCGCACTGGACCCGGCTGGTCAATAACTTCATCTTCAAGCAGGTCGAGATGCATCCGACCCGCTTTATCGGCGCGGCCCAATTGCCCCAGCGCAGCGACGCCGAAGACCTCAGCCATTGCTTGCCCGAGCTGGAGCGATGCGTCAACGAGCTGGGGTTTGGCGCGGTGTACCTGAGCCCCGATCCGGCCGGCGCACGCACCACGCCCGGGATGCACAAGCCGTACTGGTATCCGGTCTACGAGCGCTGCCAGAAGTTGGGGCTGCCCATTATCGTGCACGGCACCAACTGCGTGGATCAGCGTTTCGACGTGATTCCGGAGAACTACCAGATCGGCTTCGTGATGGAGCAGTATCTGGCCACCCAGTTGCTCTCTCACAGCGACGTGTTCGAGCGCTTTCCGGAGCTCAAGGTGGTGGTTTGCCATTGCGGTGGCGCGCTGGATCGGTTTATTCCCAGCGATCGCCATCTGTCGCAGAAAGATCTGCGCAATAATCTGTTCTTCGATACCTGTGCGCTGGATGTGAATTATCTCACCGCGGCGATCAAGCAACGGACTCCGGCCCGGATGCTCTTTGGTACGGAAACCCCGGGTTCGGGCGGCGCGATCCGACCCGAGACCGGTCGCCCCAGCGATGACTTGGTGCCGATCATCAGCGGCTTCGATTTCCTGAGCGAGGACGACAAGCAGGCGATCTTTCACAAGAACGTGCTGCGCATCTGCCCGGCGCTCAAGAAGCTGGCCGCCTAGCGAAGGGTCAAGGGCCGAGCAGGCCGCGGAGATTTTTTCCGCCGCCTGCCCGCCGATCGATAGCGACGACGCCCTCCTGGCAATAGGCCGGGAGGGCGTCGTCATCTCGGCGCCTCGCGGCCGAGCGCGCGGGTCTGATTGGCCCAACCCGGGGGGGCGCGGGTTTTCGGCGCCATTGCGCCGTTTGCCTGACGGCCTCAGCGAGGGCTCAAGCCGGAGCCGCGATCGAGGTGGCGCTGGAGCAATTCGCGATTGGCGCGGACCCACGCCAACAGTCTTTGCACCCCTTCGCGACATCCGATCCTGGGTGTCCATCCGAGTCGGCGCGAGACTTTGCCGATATCGGAGACAAAGACTTTCTGGTCGCCGGGACGCCAACTCTCGAAACGAGGGCTTATCCGGCGCTCGAGGCTGCTCTCCAACAGCTCGATCAGCTCCAGCAGGGAGAGTGTGTTGGCGGGGCCGCCGCCCAGATTGAAGGCCTGACCCGCGATCGCTTCGGGATGCTCGATACCCAGCTCGTAGGCGTCGAGAAGGTCGTCAACATGAAGTAAATCGCGCACCTGCGCGCCATCGCCGTAGATCGTCAAAGGCCGGCCGAGCACGGCGGCAATCGCGAACCAAGCCACCCAGCCTTGATCCTCGACCCCGAACTGACGCTCGCCGTAGATGCAGGACTGGCGGAAGGCGGCGCTGCGCAGGCCGTAAATCCGCGCATAGTCGATTACATATTGGTCGGCTGCGCCCTTGGAACAGCCGTAGGGCGAATGGAAATCCAGCGCCGTGCTCTCGTCAACCCCCTGCCGATCGCGGAAGGACCAGCGATTTCCGTGCCGCACGCTCTCGAAGCCGGCCAATTCTCCGTAAACCTTGTTGGTCGAGGCAAAGATGAAGACGGACTCCGGGCAATAGCGGCGAACCGCCTCCAACACATGCAGCGTTCCGGCGGCGTTGGTCTGAAAGTCCTCCCAGGGCGCGGCTAGCGAAGTGGTGACGGCGACTTGCGCGGCCAGATGAAGCACGGCCGAAAACCGCCGGCCTCGGAAGATGGCCTCGATCCCGTCCCGATCGCGCACATCGCAGCGCGTGAACTCGATCGCCGCGCACTCCTGGCGCAGCCAGGCCAAATTGAGTTCAGCCCCCGGCCGCGATAGGTTGTCCAGCACGGTGACCCTGAAACCGCGCCGTGCGAAGCGGTGGGCGGCGTGGGTGCCGATAAAGCCCGCGCCGCCGGTGATCAGCAGTGAGAGATTGTCGCTCACCGTGCCATCCCCCTGTGGTCACCCGCGCGTGCCACCTGCGGTCGGTTGGCCGGCGCGGAGGACAGCAATGATGGATAGCTATTAGGCGCAAGCGTTACAAGCCTAAACCTCGCGCTGACTCGGCAAGTAAAGCGTTGGAAAGGGCTCGACCTTGTAAGATGACGAGGAACTTGCCGAGGTGTCCGTTAATTTCCTAAACCTTGTCTTAGTCTCCTAGAATAGGAACAATGCGACAGGGCGATGGGCGGCAGGCGGCTCCGGAAGTCAAGCGCCATTTTTCGCGCCGGTTTGAAAAATGCGACAAGTGTCAGAAAGTTGCGACAATCAGGAGCGGCAAAGATCGACAGGACTAGGTGCTTGGTCCGATCTCGGCATTTTCTGCGCATATTGATCAAATTCGGACTTACCAATACAAACCAATTGTAGTATGGGCATTAGTCTGGTTGCGGGCTGCGCAATGGAGTGCTGGAAGGACTGAGTTGGGTTACAGAATCGGGTTCGATGAGAGCCCAAGTCTGGCGATTGTTCTCCGTCCGCTATCGCCTGCTGCCACCCTCCTGAGTTTGATCTGAGATTCGACGTGAAATGCGGCTGGCATTGGATTTGATGGAAGTTGACCGGCTTCGATGCTTTCAAAACAGGTGGGAGTGGGCCTAAACGTGACAGAGACGACGCGGGCGCGCCTATCAGAGAACGCTCCCGCAATGGGCAAGCTCAAGACCATCCTGGGAGGCATGCTGGCGCTTGCAATAATCGCCTACGTTGCGCACGGTGTTTCGCTGGAAGCTTTCTGGCAGGGGCTGGCACAGGCCCGCTGGCCGCTCTTCCTGCTCGCGGCGTTGGTCGGTTTTGCGCTGTGGTTGTTGGCCGACAGTCTGCTGATGGCGCGGCTGTTCAGCTATTTCCATGGGCCGTTCGCCTACGGCGAGATGTTGGTGGGCGTTTCGGCCCAGCATTTTCTGCAGTTGGTCAATACCGCGCTGGCCGCCAGCGCGCTGGTCCTGTTTGTCCATCGCCGCCGCGGGGTTCCTCTATTGGCGGCTGGCTGCACCTTGGCATTTCAGGCTTTCGTCGATATTCAGCTCTTGGCGGTAATGGAATTGCTTGCCGCGCTGCTGTTGGCACCCGCGCCCCTGCTTCTGCCCTGGTACTATTCGGCTGCCGGCTGCGCGCTAGCCGGCGGGTTGAGCCTCCTGTGCATGCGCGGAAGACCGCGTTGGCAGCCGGCGCGCTGGCTTTACGATCGTCCCTCACTGACCGCGATTCGCCAGGCCCGCCCGCGTCATTATGCCGTGTTGATGTCGATTCGTCTGGGCACCCTGGTGCTACAAGCTGTCCTGCTCTACGTCGAGATGCTCGCCTTCGGGATCGCTATCTCGCCGGCGCTGGTGCTGGCCTCGATGCCCGCGATTGTGATTCTGGCCGCGCTTCCTTTGACCCCGCTGGGATTGGGTTCGACTCAAGCGCTTTTCGTTTACGGCTTTCATGCGGTTGCGGCTCGCGGCGTCCTGCTAGCCCTATCGGTGGCGATCAATGCGATGGACCTGTTGTTGCGCATTCCCCTGGGGATCGCCCTGGCGGACGTCCTGGGGCGGGATTTTTCCCTGGCCTCGCCCGCGGCAGCGCGTTCGTGGGATGGCGAAAACGCGTGGGAGCGGATGTGAGCTTGCCGGTCGCGGTCTTCAAGTCTCGCTGCTTTCGTTTCTGTTGGTCCAGCGTATCGAGTACTAGAATCTGGCCCTGGTCGGTGGCGATCGGCCTGCTGGTCTGTTGGTTGGGCGCGGCGCGGGCTCAGGGCGGCCAGGGTAATCAGATCAGCCAGGGCGGCCTGAGCAATCAGAGCAGCGGATTTTCGCTGACCAATCCCAGCAGTTGGCCGTTGATCCCGGTGCCCGAGGTGGTTACCGACCCCTATAGCGGCACCACCGGCGGACTGATGACGGTCTTCCTCAACCTGGATGGCAATCAGCAAATCGAAAGCATCATCGCGCCCGACGTCAATTACAACACGCTGATGGGGCCGGGAGCCAATTTTCGCTATCTGGCTTATCCTTCGGCCGACACCCAATGGTACGTGATCGCGGGTGGGGCGGAAAAGAAGGCTGGGTCGGTGGAAGCCGACTATGCCACCGGCCTGGAGCGCCGGCGCTGGTGGACGGCGGAAGGCCATTTTTTATTCCAGCGCGACCCCACCTACGAATTTTTCGGCCTGGGTAATAATTCCAGCCAGGGCAACGAGAGCAATTACACCTATCAGCAAATCTACGTCGATGGCCTGTTCGGGGTGAACTTCTCTCGGCACTTACAACTCGCTTTGCGCGAGCGGCCGCGCTGGGTCCGCACCTATCACGGCGCGGTGAGCAACCTGCCTTACACTCGCACGTTGTTTCCCAACCTCAAGGGGCTCAATGGTGGCACCGAGTTGCTCAACCAGTTCATCCTGTCTTACGACACTAGAAACTCCTTGACCGTGCCAACCAGGGGCGGTCTGTTGGCACTGTTTGCCGGCGTCTCCGACCGGGCTTTTTTGAGTTCTTCCTCCTATTCGGAATTTGCCGCTGACTTCAGGCGCTACCTGGCGATCGGCAACCGGGTAACGCTGGCCGGGCGGATCTATACGCGATATGTGCCCGCAGGCAATGAGACTCCCTTCTGGGCGATGAGCTGGATGGGTGGTGATTCCCCAGGCGAGAGCAGCCTGCTGGGGCTGCCGGTCAGTGACCAGCAGACCTGGCGTGGCGGCGGGAGCGGTCGTTACATCGACAACGACATGTTCCTGTTTAATTTCGAGGTTCGCACCCGAGTCTGGTCGCTAAACATGTTCGATACTCATGCCGTGGTCGAGTTGGCCCCCTTCGTCGATGTCGGACGGGTCTTTCACGACGCTTCGCAACTGCCGTTTTCCCAGATGCATCCCGCCGGTGGACTGGGCTTCAGAGGTTTGGCGCTGCCTTATGTAGTCGCTTTTGTCGATGTCGGCTACGGCCCCGACGGCAGCGCGATCTTCTCGGGAATCAACTACCCCTTCTGATTAATCACGCGGAGGGCCGCGCGAGATGTTTTGACACGGCTCAACATTACAATAAAAAGATCCCGGGCTCTCAGGACGACGCCGGGCTCGTGGAAATTATGGTGCGTTAAGCCACCCCAGCCCTGGCCCAATTCTGGGATGGGTCGGTGTGCGTCCAAGCCGTTTGCTTCGCAGGTGAGAGGGGTGGGCCGCCATTCTTCGCCCACCGCGCCCTGTCCTCAGCCGCCACGCCGCAAGCCAGACTAGCGCTCACAACAAATTTTGTTCCTCGCAGATCCTTGGCGAGCCTTGAGCAGCGTTGGCGCCGAGGGCACTCCGGTACTGGATCTCTGTGGTCAGCCACACCGCCGCCTGTTTGTTGAGCTCGTTATCGAACGCGATGCGGCGGGACCTGCTGCACGCCCCGGCACAGTTGGCATCAAGCTTGCTCTACAGGGCCTGCGAGCAGGACAGAGATGCGGGTTGGACTAAATCTGATGTGGCTGGTTCCCGGTTACCGCGGGCTGGAGAGCTACGCTCGCGGCTTGGTGAGCGGGCTGGTGCGCTGCGACCGGGGCTATCGTTACGTGCTTTTCACCAATCCTCGAAATCACGCCAGCTTCGCTCATCTGCCCGTGCAGTTCAGCCGCCGCCTATGCCCCTTGCCGTTTGAATCGCGGGTGACTTGGCGCCTGGTCGAGCAATTTCTGCTGCCCTCCTATGTGGCACGCGAGAATCTGGACTTGCTCCATTCGCCCGCCGATCTATTGCCGGTGCGGGTCCGCTGCCCGGCGGTAGTGACGATTCACGATATCAACTTTTTCTCGCTCTCCGATCGGCTTCCCACCACCGCAAGTCGTTTGCTGGCGGGATGGGTCAAGCGCAGCGCGCGCCAAGCCAACGCGATTATCACCGTCAGTGAATTCAGCCGCGCCCAGATTCTCGCCGACCTGGGCCCTGCGCCCGAGCGGATTGCGGTGGTGCCCAACGCTCCCGTGCCGCGATTACGGTCTTCGAGCGGATGGGCGCCGCTGCGCCGGCAACTGGGAATAACCACCCCTTACCTCCTGACTTTTGCCGACGGTTCTCCGCACAAGAACCTCAATACGCTGCTGCGCGCGCTGCCTTTGGCCGCGGCCCGTCTGCCGCTAGTGGTGGTTGGCGAGCGGCAGCGCCAGGATAGCCAGGTGTTGGCGCTGCTCGATGACCTTGGGGAGCAAACCCCGGTGATTTTCACCGGCTATCTGGCCGATGACGCCCTGGCACTGGTGCTTGCGCGCGCGTGTCTCCTGGTGTTTCCCTCGCTCTACGAGGGTTTTGGCCTACCGGTGCTGGAAGCGATGGCGGCAGGGGTGGCGGTGGCCTGTGCCCGCGCCGGGGCCTTGCCGGAAGTTGCTGGTAGCGCCGCTTACTATTTCGATCCGCGCGATCCGGCTGATATCGCTGGCGCGATCGACCAACTGCTAAGAGACGAGCCGGCGCGCCGCGCGCTGGTCGCCGCCGGCCAACGCCACTGCACCCGCTTTTCGTGGGAACGAACCGCGCGCTTGACTACCGAGGTATACGAGAGTGCCGTGGGTCTGGACGCGGCGATGCGCCTGAATGCCAATGGTAACGGCACGCGGGCGCATGGATAATTGCTGCGGCCGATAGGGCGCCCGCCGCGTTTCCGTGGCAGGTGCGGTGGGAAGCTTAGCGGCTCAAGCCCGGCTGCTCCTCGCTAGGCTCGTTGCCATCGAAACGGGAAGGATAGCTTCTTCGTGGCAGGCCGCTCGGCTTGGCGCGGCACCAGGGAATGTTGGCTGTCGCGGCGTCGGCAAAGTTGCCGGATTTTGTTCTCCTCAACCCAGCAATGCTCTCCGGGGCTTGGTTGCTACCATCCCCGGACAGTTTCAGGATGGACTAAGTGGTGCGCTAGCGCTAAAGCTGGGGTTTGGACCGCATCTCGATCACCGCGAGGGGCAAATGAAATTCCATTGGTTTCACTTAATGCCGTATCCGCACCTGCCGAACGACTTCCGCCAGAAATATCATTCGGTTTGGGTGGACGTTCCCTCGCGTCTGTTCGACCCGGCCAAAGGACACGTCGCGTACAACGATTACCTGGACGAGCTGGAATATGCCGAGACCGCGGGCTTCGACGGGGTTTGCGTCAACGAACATCATCAGAACGCCTACGGGCTGATGCCCTCGCCCAACCTGATGGCGGCGGCACTGACCCGGCGTACTTCGCGAGTCAAACTGGTTCTGATGGGCAATTCGGTGGCTTTATACGACCCTCCTACCCGGGTGGCGGAAGAGATGGCGATGCTCGACGTGATGTCGGGTGGGCGGCTGGTGGCGGGTTTTCCGGTTGGCACGCCGATGGACACGGTCTTCACCTACGGGCGCTCGCCGGCCACTTTGCGGGAAAAATATTGGGAAGGGGTCGATCTGATCACGCGAGCCTGGAGCGATCCCGAGGTTTTCGCCTTCAACGGCAAATACACCCAATTGCGCTACGTCAACATCTGGCCGCGGCCAATTCAAAAACCCCGTCCACCGGTCTGGATTCCCGGGGGCGGCACGGTGGAAACCTGGGAGGGATGCGTCAAGCGTAATTTCCTGTACGCCCACCTCTCTTACTTTGGCTATGTCGCGGCGCAGAAGGTGATGGACGGCTGGTGGGAGACGGTGGCGCGTCACGGGGTGGAGCCCAATCCTTATCAGGCCGGCTTTTTGCAATTCGTGGCCGTGGCCGACAACGAGGCCGAGGCGGAACGGCTTTATGCCGAGCCGGCGCTGTATTTTTACCAGCGCTGCCTTAACGTCTTTCCCGGTTTTTCCGATCCTCCCGGCTATGGCACGATCGCGACCTTGCGCGCCGGCATCGAAAGCCAGGTGGCGCGTGCCGCGCGCCAGCAGAGCTTGGGCGAACTGACCTGGGGCGAGCTGCTCAAGCGCCGCTATATCGTCGCCGGCAGCCCCCAATCGGTGGTCCAGCAGCTCAACGAGATGGCGGATAAGTTGCGAGTGGGGCACCTGATGGTGCTGTGCCATTACGGCAACATGTCCAAGGAAACCACCTTCTATAACACCAGCCGCTTTGCCAACGAGGTGATCCCTCATCTGCGCTCGCGCTTCAGCGAATGGGAAGACAAATGGTGGCCCACCGATACCCTCGAACATATCGCCAAACCCGCGCCGCTTCCGGCTAACGTGTAATCATGCTGAGCAGCGAGAAGATCAAGCTCAAGAACGGTCGTTCCTGGCAGATTTATAGTGCCGGCAAAGGTGCCGAGTTGGTCTGGTTGCACGGCCTGAGCGGTGTCCACGCGGTCGATCCGGCGATCGAAGCCTTGGCTCAAAACTACCGAGTCGTCGCACCGTTGGCTCCCGGGTTCAATGACCGCGCCGAGTTGGATCAGATCGTGGACATTCACGATCTGGTCCTGGATTACGACGATTTGCTCGAGGAATTGCAGTTGGATCGGCTTCCCTTGGTCGGTCATTCCTTCGGCGCGATGCTGGCGGCGGAGTTGGCGGCCCATTACCCTCGCCGTCCCAGCAAGTTGGTTCTGATCTCGCCCTTAGGGCTGTGGAACGACGCCTACCCGGTAGCCGATATTTTTGCCCAACCTTACCTGCAAGTTGAAAACTTTCTGTGGCATGACACGAGCGCGCGCGATCGCCTGGCCGCCCAGCAGTCCGAAGGTCAGAACCAGGCGGAGCGCATCATCGCGATCGCCCAGGGTTTGACCGCGGTGACTAAATTCATCTGGCCGATTCCCGACAAGGGATTGCGCCGCCGGCTGCCGCGAATCAAGGCGCCAACCATGATCGTGTTGGGCGCCGAGGACCAATTCGTACCACCCGCCTACGCCCATGATTTTGCTGCCGGCATCGCTGGTATCCAAAGCCTGGTTGTGCCGGGCGCCGGACATATGCTGCCCTACGAGAAGCCGGAGGAAGTGATGTCCGCGGTGCGGCGCTTTCTAAGTGCCAAGTAGCGCCGCGCAGGAGCGCGCCGGCGGCCGACGATCGGCGCTAGGGATCGACCAGCTCGACCGCGACCAGCGGGCTGCCGCTGGTCCAAGCTTCAACATCGCGTTGGTCGGCCGCCTTGCTCTTCATCGCTTCGAAGAGCGCGCGCCGGCGCGTGGGCTCCAGAATCGGGGTCGCCCGCGCGCGCAGATCCGCCTGCGCGTTCTGCTTGAGGTGCAGGACAAAACCAGGATGGGCGCGCAGGTTGGCATACCAACTACGCGGCCGCCCGGGTGTACCGCTCAGGTAGAACCGGCCATCGAGGTAGTGCAATCGGATCTCGATTCGGCGCGGTTGGCCGGACTTGCGCCCTACCGTAGTGATATCGATTATCTGCTCGCGTTCCAACGCTTCTTTGACCCGCTCATCCATGACCGACGGCTCCTGATACCCCGAGGCTTGCGAAGCAACTGTCCGGCTTCGGCCGCACAACTCCAATTCTGTTTTCGGCAGGCCGCGAAGTCAGAATTTCTAATAGATTGACAGAATTTTACAAGCGGCAATAACGTCTAAGGAAGAAAATGGTTTGAGCGTTAAGACCATGACCTGGCATTCAAAATCCAGCAAAAGGAGCCTTATCCTTATGAACTCCACGACACGCTTGATGAGCCTGGCCGCGACCCTGGGTTTGATTCTGGCCTTGCCGTTCATCGTCGAGGCGCAAGGAGCCTCTGCCGCCCATGGCAAAATTTGGGGTGTGATTCAAACCCAGGGCGAAAGCGCCGTAAACATCTTCGATCGCGATACCAATGTCGTGGTCCGGCGGCTGCATAATTCCCGGGCGGGGCGGATCGTCGCCACCTCCGCGGTCTCCCACGGGCGTTATTCCGTCGATATGGATGATCTGCCGGCGGGTAAATATTTGGTCTCGGTCGATCCGGGTGGCGACAGCCTCTATTTGCCCGGACAGGCGATTGTGAATTACTCCGGTCATGGAGCCAGCGTGCATCAGAATTGGACGCTTTCGATGCAGCAGTCGGCGATCCCGCATCTGCAGTAGCCGTTGGCAAAGGCTGCCCGCGACCACGGCCGGCGCCCGCTATTGCCGCGCGGCGCCGGTCGCGGTTGCGACAGCACCTAACCGCTCATTGAACCTCGGCGCCGATACGGGTTAGAGCCTGCGCCGAGCTACCCGCCAGGCCGGTTACCGACACCGTGCTCAACGACGCCGGCAATCCGCTGTAGGTTACCGCCGTGCCCGAGGCCGGGGCGTTGTTTCCGCCGCCGGAGCTGCTGCAACCAACCTGCGCGGCCGCCACAAGAAGCATCAGGGCCAGTGCGACGCGCGTGCGCCGGCGAATCGTCGCAGGGAGAGCAAGCAACGCCAAACCCATCACCATCAGTGTGCCACCCAGCGCTCCCGGGCCGATGTCGTCAGGGCCGGTTATCAGACCAGCGAATTGAAATCCGCCATTCTGTCCAACGGCTGCAGCCAGTGTGGCCTGCAGCGTCACTTGGGCCGTACCTCCGGCGGGTATCGCGAGTGGTTGAGGTAATGTGAAGACGTTTACGGCGGCAACCGGGGCAACGCTCGCCGATTCGCTCAAACCGCCGCTCGTTGCCGTCAGCTCAAGGGTGGCGATCAAAGACGGATTGCTGGCGGAGACGGCTATTGTCTTTATCACTTCGGCATACGTCGCGGTTATCGTAAAACTGCCGGCGGTGACCGTGGACCCTGGCGCGCCACTTACCGTGATCGGCGCCGGCGCGATGACGACACCGCCCAGGATCGATGTGGGCGTGGCGGTGGGTTGCGGCGAGGGCGTTTGCGAAGGCGTCGCCGCCCCGGTAGGTGGCTGCGTCGGTGTTGCGGCTGGGCTTGGGCTGGCGCTTGTCGTGGCTGTCGCTCGCGTGGGAGCGGGAGTCGTGGTCGAACTTAGCGTCGCACTTGGCGTTGGGGCGCTCGGTGTCGGGCTTGGGATCAGAGTTGCCGTTGCCGTGGGACTGGGTGTAGGCGTGGGTGTAGCTGCCTGCGGCTGTAGATAAACCAGCACGCGATAGTTGCCATCGACCACGTAAAGATTACCCGAAGAATCGACCGCGACGCCGCCCGGGCCGCATAGGCCCGTGGCGCTGGGCGGAGTCGCGTTCCCCGACGACTCGGGGGCATTACCGCCGTAACAGGTGCTGGTGTTGAAGGCGGTGCCGCTGGGCCCCTGGCCCAAGACCAAGTCGGCGGTCACATTCGGGGGGCTAGAGTTGAGCGGCGCGTTGTACTTCAGGACCCGGGATTCGCCGTTGTCGCCGACCCAGAGGTTTCCCGCGCTGTCCACCGCGATGCCTATGGGCGCGCACAGGGTGGTGGCGCTGGCGCCGGGGCCGCCATTGACCGCGCAGGTGTTGGTATCGAAGCTGCTGCCGCCGGCGCCCTGGCCGAAAACCAGATTGGCGCTGGCGCTGCCCGCGCTGTATTCCAGCACCCGATTACTACCAAAATCGCTGATGTAAACGTCGCCGGCCGAATCGACCGCGACGCCCGAAGGCGAGCACAGACTGACCGCGCTGATGCCCTGGCATCCCTGGCTGGTGAAGTTCGAGCCGCTTCCATCGACGCCAAAGACTTTGGTCGCGGTAACCGCCCCCGGGCTATACTCCAGCACGCGACTGTTGCCGGCGTCGCTGACGTAAACGTTGCCGGCGCCATCCACCGCGACTGCGTTCGGATAGCACAGACCGCTCGCGCTAGGCGATGGATCGTTGTTGGCGCCGTCGGCGCAGATCTGCGTCGTGAAGTTGCTCCCGCTAGGGCCTTGGCCAAAGACAAGACTGGCGGCGCAAGGCCCGCTAGCGCAAGCCGCAAAGGGCGTATTGTATTTCAGCACCCGGTTGTTGCCCTGATCGGCGACGTAGAGATTGCCCGAACCGTCCACGGCCACGCCCGACGGCAGGTTGAGGGTATATGCGGTGGGGCCGTTGAGGCTGGGGCCGGGGCCCTCATTGTTTCCCCAGGTGAGAAAATCCGGCTGGCCAATCACTATGCTAGCGGGTGCTCCATCGGCCATCGCGGCCGCGCTGTTCCATCCCAGCACCCGATTGTTGATGTTGTCGGCGACGTACACATCGCCGGCGGCGTCCACGGCTACGTTATTTGCGCCGCCCAATTCGGCAGGGTTGGTGGTCCCGAGTGGTGGCCTGATGACGGGTTTTATCCCCGCTGCCTTTACCCGGTTGAGGCCGTTGTGCACGAAGTCGGCTTGGCCCAGAACCAGATTGGCGGGAAAGGCGTTGAGCGAATTGTTGTAAACCAGCACCCGGCTGTCGGCCGAGTCGGCGATGTAGAGTTTGTCCGATGAGTCGACCGCCACGCCCGTGGGCTGGCAGAGCGAGTCGGCACCCACCCCTAAAACGTCGCCAGGCGCAGTCCCGGCGGAGCAACTGGTGCTGGTGAAACTGCCGCTTTGCCCGAACACGATGATCGCGGCGGTGTTGGGCGGGCTGTATTCGAAGACGCGATTGGAAGAAGTTTCGGAAATGAAGAGCTGGTTGGTGGCGCCGTCGAAAGCGACGCCAACTGGGCCGCACAGGGCGCCCTTGCCACTTGACTGGACAGCGTCGTTGCAGCCGTTGAGGGTGTAACTGCCGTCTTGGCCGAAGACATTGGTGGGGGTGGCGCTTGGCAAGCTGTATTCAAGCACTCGATTATTGCCGTTGTCGACGATGTAGAGGTTGCCGGCGCCGACGGCGACACCCACCGGGCCACACAAACCCGTGGCGTTGGCGGCGTTCGGATTGCTTGGCCCCCCGATGCAGGCGTTGGTCACGAAGCTGGTGCCGCTTGGACCCTGGCCGAAGACCGCGTTGGCGGTAACATTAGGGCTCAGAGGCGCCTCGTACTCCAACACGCGACTGTTGTTATGGTCGGCAACGAAGAGATTCCCTGACTCATCGACAGCGATGCCGGTTGGACCGCAAAGACCGCTCGCGCTGGGCACTGGATCGTTGCCGATACCGTCAGCACATGCGATCCCTGTGAAATTGGTGCCAGTTGGGCCCTGCCCAAAGACCAAGTTGGCTGGACCGCCCACGCATGGAAAGCTGGCGCATGCGGCCAACGGCGTATTGAACTCCAGCACCCGGTTGTTCAGCGTGTCCGCGACGTAAAGATTTCCGGCTGGGTCAACCGCGATTCCGCCGTACTCGGTCCCGGTGCAGAGCGTGGCAGCGGTAGGGGGAAAAAATCCCTGATTACACCGGGAAGAGAGAAAATCCGGTTGCCCCAGGACCAGGTCCGCCGGCTGGCCGTTAGCGACGGACGCGCTTCTCCAACCTAATACCCGGTTATTGAAAGTATCGATCACATATACGTTGCCCGACCTGTCGATGGCCACGCCTTGGGGGAAATTCAAAGAGTGGGCGTCCATGAAGTTCGGCCCATTGGTGAAGAAGTTGGACTGCCCAATAACGAAATCTGCCGTCGCATCTCCTGCTCCACCAACGCCAGCCGCACAGTCCGGAACCGAGCCGGCAAAGGTTGATAGCAGTACGGCACACAACCATCCCAATGCTGCTGCGCTTCTCCTAAACATCCACTAATCTCCTATAACTGGTGTAGTGGGCCGCTCAAACTAGATATTCTAACTTTTTAAGGTCAGTTTAGTGCTTTGCATACTATAAAAGAGATTCCGTTTGCAAAAGATGCCGATCTCGAGCTCAACTCGGGCTCAGGGCGAGCTGCGGCGTCGCTCTCGATGAGTGCCATTACGGGGAGCTTTACAGCGAAAAAATTGCGATCTCAGGGACGCAAAAAACGCAGCGACGCGCGTGCGCCGGCGAATCGTCCTTTGGAAGGGCAAGCTGCGTGTAACAAGCGCGCCTCGTTCTGGGTAGGGCTGACCACCACGGCCGCCGGTAGAGTAAATGATCCCTGGGCTATTAGTCGGTAAGCCGGCGGCCTACCAACTTAGCGCTTTCTGGGTTGAACTTTTGCGCGAAGTCAGAGCGCTTATCGCTCGGGCAGCCCCGGAATTGCCTTGAGCCCCACGGCGCTGATGCCGGCGATGGCGCAGGCTTCGTCGTTGTCGCTGGTATCGCCGGAGATGCCCACGGCGCCCACGATCTCGCCCGCGCGATCGGCGATCAAAACCCCGCCCGCCGAGGGTACGATACGCCCCTGGCTGGTCGCCGCCAGGGCGGTGATGAAGGTGCCCATCCGCGCCGCCCGCGCCGCCAACTCGCGCGTCCCGAAACCCATCCCCAGTGCGCCCCAGGCTTTGCCCGTGGCGATGTCAAAGCGCAGGATGCCGGCGCGGTCTTCGCGCTTGAACACAATCTGATTGCCGCCGGCGTCCAGAACCGCCACCGCCAGTGGCGCCAGATTTCGCCGCCGCGCTTCGGCCAATGCGCCGTCCACGATCGAGTTGGCCTGAGCCAAGCTTAGAGCAGGCATCGTCACCTCCCTGAAGATCCCCAATCCGGATGCAGACCTCGGGCCTGATTCAGCCCCGTGCGCGCCGCGCGCGCCTGGGCTGGATCGGCCGGTCGATGGTCCGTGACGCAAGCTTATCCCGCGCCGGCGGCGGGGTGAATGCGCTGGCGTTGGGTTGCCGGCGCTTCGCAAGCCCGGTTGCATCGGCGCGCGATTTACCCGCTCTCCCGCGGGCTTTTTCAGCTTGGCCGCAGGCTTTGATCGCGCGGGCATATGGTTTGCGTTTAGGGACGGCGCGATGAAGATGCAACCCCAATAAACACAAGGAGAGGAGGTGTGGAACCACTGGAATTAGCCTCTGCATTGGGCAACGCGATGCCCATTTTCGCGGCATACGGGCGGCATGAGAAAACCGCCCCCAGCGCCCTCTTCGATGAGATGTTCGATTGCGACCGCCAAACCCGTCCGGGATACCTGGCGTTTGCCGACCGCCTGGCCCAGATGAGCGCGAGCAACCTGGAGACGTTGCGCGCCGAAGCCGCGCGGATGCTGTTGCAAATGGGGGTCACCTTCAACGTCTACAACGAACAGGCGGGGACCGAGCGGATTTTTCCGTTCGACGTAATCCCGCGCATCATCGAGGCTGCGACCTGGCGTCATCTGGAGGCTGGGCTGGTTCAGCGGGTCAAGGCGCTCAACCGGTTTTTATCGGACATCTACGGCGAGGGACACATCCTCAAAGACGGCGTGGTGCCGCGCGATTTGGTCATGGAATCGCCGCAGTACCGGCGCGGTGCGGTGGGGATCAAACCCACCCAGAATGTGTTTTGCGCAGTCTCAGGAATCGATCTGGTGCGCGACTCCGCGGGCCGCTTCTGCGTGCTGGAAGATAATCTTCGCACCCCCTCGGGGGTCTCATACGTGATCGAAAACCGGGAACTACCCCGCCGACCTGCTGGCCATCTTGCGCGAGCTGGCGCCGGGCAACAGTTCCACCCCCACGGTGGCGTTGCTGACGCCGGGGCCGTTCAATTCCGCCTTCTTCGAGCACGTCTTTCTCTCTCAGCAGATGGGCGTGGAGCTGGTCGAGGGCAGCGACCTGGTGTGCGCCGAGCACAAGCTGTGGATGAAGACGGTGCACGGACTCAAGCAGATCGACGTGCTTTATCGCCGGATCGACGACGACTATCTGGACCCGGTGGTATTTCGTCCTGACTCCGTGCTGGGCGTGGCCGGTTTGACCGCCGCGATTCGGGCCGGCGCGGTCAGCGTGGTCAACGCAATCGGCACCGGGGTGGCCGACGACAAGGCGATTTTCGCCTACACCCCGCACATGATCTACTACTACCTCGGCGAGCAACCGCTGCTGCCGATCGTGGAGACTCATTTGTTGCGCGAGGCGGACGTGCGCCAGCGGGTGCTGCGGGATCTCGATCGCTACGTGATCAAGCCCACCGGCGCCTCGGGCGGCTACGGAGTAGTAATCGGTCCGCGCACCGGCGAGGAAGAATTGCGCGCGGTGCGGGCGCGGATCGAAGCCAATCCCGCCGGTTACGTGGCCCAGCCGATGATCACCCTGTCGGTCCATCCCACCCTGGTTGATGGACCCGACGGCCTCCCGGCCCTGGCCCCCCGCCACGTCGATCTGCGGCCGTTCGTGCTGCTGGGCGCCCGCCCGCGCCTTTTGGCGGGTGGATTGACCCGGGTGGCGCTGCGGCCGGGTTCGATGATTGTCAATTCCTCGCAGGGCGGCGGCAGCAAGGACACCTGGGTGCTGGGCGAATAGCCGTGCTCAGGCGCATCGCCAATCATCTGTTCTGGCTGGGGCGTTACCTGGAACGCGCCGAATGGCGGGCGCGGCTGGTCGATGTGAACTACCATCTGTTGGTCCAGAGCCCGCAAACCCAGGAGGGCTGGCTGCCGCTGCTGGCGATTACCGGCGATCGCGACAGCTTCGCCGGCTATTCCAGCAATTCCGACGAGGTTTCCGTGCTGCAGTTCTTCACCCTAGAGGAACGCAACCCCTCCGCGATCCGCAACTGTATCGCGCTGGCGCGCGAGAACTGCCGTGCCCTGCGCAATCACATCTCCTCGGAGCTGTGGCTGGAGGTCAACACCCTCTACCTGGATTCGCAGACCTGGGAGTCCGCGGCCTTCCAGGAGCCGGGGGTGTACGCCTTCTTCTTCGACCTGCGCCAGCGCTTCTATCGCCTGTCAGGGGTGGTGGAAAACACGCTGCCGCGCGATCTGGGCTTTGATTTCCTGCTCGTGGGCCGCACCTTGGAGGCGGCCGAAGACGTCACGCGGCTGCTCGACGTGAAATACCATTTTCTTCTGCCCCGGGTGGAAGACGTGGGGACGGCGCTGGATCTGGCGCAATGGGCGGCGCTGTTGCGCAGTGCCTCGGCCCTGGAGGCCTACCGGGCCACCTACGGCAACGCCATCGGGATCGAACAGGTGGTGGAGTTTCTCCTGTTCGATCCCGCCTTTCCCCGCGCTGCTCGCTTCAGCCTGGAGCTTCTGCTGGCCGCACTGGGGCGGATTGCGGCCGCCGCACCCGCGTCCCCTCCGGCGGCGGCAAGCCCCACCGCGGCGGCCCTGGTCGAGCGGCTAAGCCACGGCCATGCGAAGGAGGTGATCGAGACTGGTCTGCATGAGTATCTGCTCGGCCTGCAAGATGATTGCGCGCGGGTTGGCGACGAGGTCTTCGCCGCCTATTTGAAAACCGAGTGAGTGCGATGCGGTTTTTGATCCGTCACGTAACCCGCTTCGAGTATGACAAGCCGGCCTACCAGTCGCACAACGAAGTGCGCCTCAAGCCGCGCCCCAGTCGCAGCCAGCGCACCCTGGGCTTTCGCCTGGAGACGGTGCCTAATGGCGCGATGCTCGAATATCGCGACGCTTTCGACAACACCGTGCACGCAATTTCCGTCGATATACCCCATCGCCGCCTGCTGGTCCTCGCCGATTCGCTGGTCGAGCGCTCGGCGCCTGAAAATCGCTCCTCGCTGGACGATCGCGAGGAGCGCGATTACACGATGGCCGAGTTCCTGGCCGGAGACGCGATGCGCGCCCAGGAGCAGTACGACTTTCTCCAGGAAAGCTGCCTGGTGCCCTTCAGCCGCCAGCTCAAGAATCTCTTCTGGATGGTCAAGCCGGCGATGAACGAACCGGTGGCCGATTACGCCCGCCGCATCGCGGCCTGGGTGCGCGACCAATTTGCTTACGAGCCGGGGACCACCAACGTCAACTCGGATCTCAACCACATCCTGAGCATGGGCGGCGGGGTGTGCCAGGATTTTGCTCACCTGACCATCGGCTTGCTGCGCCTGGCGGGGATTCCCGCCCGCTATGTTTCGGGCTATCTGGCTCCCAAGGTCGCTCGCGGGCAGGGGCGTGCGCTGGGCGAGCAAGCCAGCCATGCCTGGTGCGAAGTTTTGCTTCCGGCCAGCGGCTGGACCGGCTTGGACCCCACCCACGGTTGCCCCACCACCGACAGTCACATCCGGGTGGCGGTGGGGCGCGACTACGCCGACGTACCCCCGCTGCGCGGGGTTTACCGCAGCGCGGGCGGCAAGCAGACGATGACGGTGGCGCTCCAGATCGAGGAGGCGGACGATTTTGACCCGCCGCCGTTTGATCCAGGGGCGATTCAGCAGTGAAGAGAGCCGCGCGGACGCTCAGCGGAGGATTCCTGCGATCTCCCCGCGGGCGCCCGCCGTCGTGAGGCCCAGCCGGGTTTGCCGTTCACCATCGCGGGGATTCCTCGCTGGCGCGCGCGGCTCGCGCTGGCGCGGAATGATGGCCGTGGCAAGCGCGTGCTTTGACCCAAGCCGACTCTCCACCGCAATCATCACCGGCTAAAGACTGTGCTAGCGGAGCGCGGAGCGGGGGACCTCAGCCGGCTTGGCGATGGCCGTTGACGGGGAGTCGATGCTCGGGTGCGGCCGTGCGGTCTTCCCGGCGAAATAGCAGCGCCGCGCCGAGCCCAATCAGCATCAGCGCAAAGCACAATTCGGCAAACCAATCGCCGAGGTCGGTGTAAAGCGTGGTCGCATGGCGCCAGGGCACGGTTTCGACTTCGGTGCCGCGTGTAAACAGGCGGGTGCGATCGATGATCGCGCCGTCGGGCTGGATCACTGCGCTGATTCCGGTGTTGGCCACGCGCACCATCGGGGTGTGGGTTTCCACCGCGCGCAAGGCCGACATCGCCAGTAACTGGTAGGGGGCCGAGCTGTCGCCATACCAGGCGTCGTTGGTGATGTTGACCAGGACGTCGGCGCCAGCCTTGACCGCACGGCGCGCCAAGTCGGGAAAAATACCCTCGTAACAGATCAGGACACCCAGCTTGGCGCCCGCTACGTCAAACAAGGTCTGGCGCCGGCCGGGGACGAACTCGCCCAGGCCCACCACGATCTTGTTGACGAAGTAGCCAAAGAACTCGCGGCCGGGAACGTATTCGGCGAAGGGCGCCAGGTCGATCTTGTCATAGTAATCGACAATTTTTCCCTGGCTAGAAACCAGGTAGGCGCGGTTGTAGGAATTGACTTGGCCATCGGCGATCCCGAAAGCCGGCGCGCCGAACAGAATCGGCACGCCGATTCGTCGCGCCAGTTCCAGCAGGCGTTGGCGATAGGCCGCATCATCGGCCAGCATCGGCGGATAGAGCGCGGTAGGCTGAACATAAAAGGCGGCGGCGGCTTCGGGCCAAATGATCACGTTGGGATGGTGGCGTGCCGCGGCCTGGCTCTGGCTGAGGTAAACATTAAAGCTGTTGGGCCGAAAGGCCGGATCCCATTTGATGCTCTGGGGGATGTCGCCCTGAACCATCGCCACCGTCAGCTTGCCGCGCGGGGTTGAGCGCGCCAGTTGTCCCATTCGAACGTCGCCGAACAATACCGCCGCAACCATCAGCGCGGTCAGCGCGGAGAGCCCCCACACCTTCACCCGATGGTCCCTGGGAGGGGCGGTCAGGACCGTATAGATCACCGCGTTGAAGAAGACGATCAGAGCGGAGATGCCGTAGACGCCGGTAAATTCGGCGAATTGGATCAGGCTCAAATTGCGATAGGCCGTATAGCCCAGCAGGTTCCAGGGGAAGCCGACCGGAAAAAAGCTGCGCAGCCATTCGGCCGCGGTCCAGGTGATCGGCAAGGTCAGCAGCCAGGGCAGGCGCAGGCGGCGGTTGATAAAGGCCGCTACCGTCAGCGCGACGGTGGAGTAAAGCGCCTCGACCAGCGCGAGCAACAGCATCGGCCCGATCGCCACCAGCAGCGAGGTCCCGGCAAAGCTATGCAGCGGGATGACCGCCCAGTACAGGCCACCGACGAACAGCGCCAGTCCTTGCAGCAGGGAATAACCGAACACCCGCGGCAGCGACTGTCCCTCCAGCGCCAGGAAAAGCGGAATCAGTCCGACCCACGCCAATAGGTTGAGATCGAACTTGGGAAAGGCCAGCGCGAGCAACGCCCCGCTCACCACCGCCAGCACGATTCGAGTTAACACGCCGGGGGAATTCATGCCGATTGGGTCAACGCGTTGAGCGGTAGCACGCCCGCGCATGGGGGTCTGCCGGCAAAGCGCTGGTAGATAACGTCCACATCGGGCCAGCTTTCCACCAAAGCCAAGGCCTGGCTGGGGGTGAAACAGAGATCGCCTGGCATGCGCCATTCATGCTCGAAGGTCCAATCCACGCTTTTGGCTCCGCTCAATTCCAGGGAAACCACCCGCCATTGTTGTTCCGGGCCAAGCAACTGGGAAGCCTCCCGCCGGGGCAGATAGATCGCCGGGCGGGCTCCCAGCGCGAAGGCATGACGGCGTTCGAGTGCGATCCCGAAGGGCTGATAGCGACGACGTGCCCGCGGCTCGAGCAGTTGATTCACCTGTTCCAAGCTCAGGTCGAACAGGCACACCACCGGCCGGCGGTCGGCGATCATCCGGCCGCTGGCGCGGATGCGTCCTTCCTGCAGGATCGTTTCCAGGTTATCCAGCGCGCTGGCGAGGGTCGAGGCGCGCGTAAAATGCATCAGCCATTGGCGGCGACGGGTGTGGGTCGGGAGGGCAATCATCAGCGCGCACCGACTTTGGAAAGCGGCGCGCCGGCCAGCAGCGCGATTAGCTCGCGCTCGCGCCCGAACATCAGGCGGGCGTCGCGTCGGGAGCGCTCGTGATCGAAGCCGAGCAGATGCAGAAAGCCGTGCACCAATAGCATTTGCATCCGATCTGCCGGCGAAAGCCCCATCCGATGTGCCTGGCGGGCCGCGGTTTCCAGCGAGATTACGATATCGCCCAAGGGCAGCGGCGCGCTTCCAGCGCCCAGCCGGGCGGCCAAGGGGTCTTCGAACTGGGGAAAAGAGAGCACGTCGGTGGCACGATCGTGCTGGCGAAAGCGCCGGTTGAGGGCGCGGATCGCGAGGTCACCAGTCAGCACCAGGGATAATTCCGCCGTGCGCAGGCGATATTCGCGCAGCAGCCGGCGCGCGTCGGTGCCAAGCGCAGTCGTCAAGCTGCGTCCGGCGGCCAGTTCGCAGGTAACCTGGACCTTCACCTCAGGGATTGAAGCGATCGCCGTTGAGCGGTACGGCCGACTCCCCGCTGGCCGACTCGTAGGCGGTAATGATCGCCTGCACCAAGCGATGGCGGACCACATCGCGCTCGTCGAAATAGATGAAACTTATTCCGGGAGTGTCGCTCAGCACGGTGCGCGCTTCCTTGAGTCCCGACAATTTGCCGCTGGGTAAATCGATTTGCGTGATGTCGCCGGTGATGACCGCTTTGGAGCTGTAGCCCAGCCGGGTCAGGAACATCTTCATCTGCTCGGAGGTGGTATTCTGGGCCTCGTCCAGGATGATGAAGGAATCGTTCAGGGTGCGCCCGCGCATGAAAGCCAGCGGCGCCACCTCGATCGTGCCGCGCTCCAGCATCCTGCGCGCACGATCGAAATCGACCATGTCATGCAGCGCGTCGTAAAGCGGACGCAGATAGGGGTTGACCTTTTCCGCCAGATCGCCCGGCAAAAAGCCCAGCCGCTCGCCCGCTTCCACTGCCGGCCGGCACAGCACCATCCGGGTGACCTGGTTTTTCATCAGCGCCGCCAGCGCCATCGCCATCGCCAGGTAGGTCTTGCCGGTGCCGGCGGGGCCGATGCCGAAGACTACGTCGTGGGCCCGAATCGCGTCGATATAGAGCTTCTGGTGGATGCTCTTGGGAGTGATGATCCGCTTGTGGGCGGAGATGTAAACCGTGTCGAGGAAGATGTCGCGCAAGGAGGCGTTGCGATCGCTGCGCAGGATGCGCAAGGAGTAGTCGACGTCGCTGGGATAGATAGGATAGCCGCCCTTGAGCAATTCATACAGCTCGCTCAAAAGCTTGCTCGCCAGGGCTTGCTGGGCCGGTTCGCCGCCGACTTTCAGCGCGTTTCCGGCCACCCCGATCCGAACTTCGAGTGCCTTTTCGATGGTGCGAACGTGGGCGTCATTTTGCCCCAGCAGGTCGCTGAACAGGCGCTGATCGTCGAAGTGAAGCTCCAGGAAATCCTCGTTGACTGTTTGTGAAATGGCGGTAGTCATCCTCCTTTAATGATGCCGGCGGCTACCCACCCGCGGCCGGCTCCAACTCGCTAACGTGCGCTCTGGCAAACCGCTTGCCGGTGGCGCCTTTGGCGCCGAGTGGAAATATCTACTCGGCAGGCCACTAGCTTGACTTTAACCCCTTTGTCCGCGACGCGATACTGGCTCAGCGCCGGGTCAGCCATAGCGCGGCTTCTTCCAAGGCTCGGTCGAGGTTGGCCGGCTGATGGCCGCCGGCCTGGGCAAAGTCCGCCCGCCCACCGCCCGATCCGCCCACGATCGGTGCCAGATGCTTGATCAGATCGCCCGCCTTGACCCGATCGGTAAGGTCGGCCGTGACCGCCACCAGCAGGGCCACCTTGTCCTCCATCGCCGACCCCAGCACGACCACCGCCGAGCCTAGTTGCTGGCGTAGCCGATCGGCGAGCGGACGCAAGGCTCCGGCTTCCACGCCGCTCAGCTTGCGGGTCAGCAGCTTGATGCCGTTAAGCTCGCGCACCTGCTCTTGAGCGGGCTCGGACGTGGTGCCCGCGGCGAGCTTGGCCTCCAAATCTCGCAGCTTGCGCTCCAGCTCCTTTTCTCGCGCCAGGAGACGCTGCAAGCGCTCCAGTGCGGCCTCGTCGGGAGCGCGCAACTGCTCTCCAAGCTCTCGCAACAGCGCTTCGCGCCGGCGTACGGTTTCCAAGGCCCCGGCTCCGGTCTGAGCCTCGATACGGCGCACGCCCGCAGCCACGCCGCTTTCGCCCGCCAGCTTGAACAGGCCGATTTCGCCGGTCCGCTCGACATGGGTGCCTGCGCAAAGCTCGACCGAAAAGTCCCCCATCCGCACTACCCGCACCCGATCACCGTACTTGTCGCCGAAAAAGGCCAGGGCGCCGGCCGCCAGCGCATCGGCATAGGCCATTTCTTCCACCGCCACCGGCGCGTCGCTCCGAATGCGCTGATTGACCTCCTCTTCAATCCCACGCAGATCGGCGGGCGAGAGCGCGCCGGTATGGCTGAAGTCAAAACGCATCCGCTCCGGTCCGACGTAGGAGCCGGCCTGATGGACCGCGGTTCCCAACCGTTCGCGCAGCGCGAAATGCAGGATGTGAGTGGCCGAATGGTTGAGCATCGCGGCCGTGCGCCAAGCCTTGTCGACCACCAGCCGAATCGGCGTACCGGGCTCGAATTGGCGCCCCTCGCCGCTGCGCAATACGCCGACGTGAACGATCGCGCCGTTGGCCTTGCGGGTTTGCAGCACTTCGATTTGCGCTCCGTCGGGCCCTTCGATCAGGCCGCGATCGCCGACCTGGCCGCCGCCCTCGGGATAAAAGGGGGTTTCCGCGGTTATCAGCTCGACCCGTCCCTGCTCGCCCTGATGGACCGCCAGGATTTCGGATTCCCCGCGCAGTTCGTGGTAGCCGACAAAGCGCGAACTGACTTCGCCGCTCAGCTTGAGTTCGGGAACGCCGGCTTCCTCCTTGCGCGCGCCGCGGGCGCGGGCCCGCTGTTGCTCCATCAAGCGCTCGAAGCCGGCGGTGTCCACCTCGACGCCTAGCTCGCGGGCAACGGCCTGGGTCAGGTCCAATGGCAAGCCGTAGGTATCATGCAGCTCGAAGGCAAATTCCCCCGGCATCACGGTGGGAACCTTGTCGCTGGCCGTCAGCTCCAGCGCGTGCCACTGCTTGATTCGATCCACCCCCGATCGGATGACGGCGCCGAAGCGCTCCTGTTCTCCGCGCACCACCTCGCGGATATCGGGCTGCTTGGCGCGCAGTTCGGGGTATGCCTTACCCATCGCGGAGATTACCGAGTCGCATACGTCGGGCAGAAACACGCGCTCGATCTTGAGTCGATATCCATGCCAAATCGCTCTTCGAATCAGGCGCCGCAAAACATACTCGCGGTCGTTGTTGCCCGGCCGCAGCCCGTCGGCGATCAGAAAAGATACCGCGCGGGCGTGATCCGCGATCGCACGGTAGGAGATGTCAAGCTCGGGATCGCTGCCGTAAGGGCGCTTGCACCCCAGGCGTTCAACCGCGCGCCCGATGCTCCCCAGGATGGTCTGAAAGAGATCGATATCGTAATTGCCCAGCGTGCGGCCGGCTTCCTCGCTCTGCAGCACCGCCGCGACCCGCTCCAGGCCGGTGCCGGTGTCCACATGCCGCATCGGCAGTTCGCTGAGCACGCCCTGGGCGTCGCGGTTGTATTGGATAAAGACCAGATTGCCCAGTTCGATGAAGCGCGCGCAGCCCTCGACGTTGACCGCGCAGGGCTGGCCTTGATGGCTTCGGCCGTCACAGGCGCCAGCGCCGCGGTCGATGTGGATCTCCGAGCAGGGGCCGCACGGTCCGGTCTCGCCCATCTCCCAGAAGTTGTCAGCCTCGCCGAAGCGCAGGATGCGCTCGCTGGGTAGCACCCGCAACGCGCGCCAAGCCTCATAAGCCTCTTCGTCGCTTTTGTAGACCGTGGCCCACAACCGCTCCGGTTGCAGCCCCCAGACCTTGGTCACCAATTCCCAATGGAACGCGATTGCCTCGGGCTTGTAGTAATCGCCAAAGGACCAGTTGCCCAGCATCTCAAAGAAGGTGTGATGGTAAGTATCGCGGCCGACCGCTTCCAGGTCGTTGTGCTTGCCCGAGATGCGCAGGCATTTCTGGCAATCGGCTACCCGGCGCACCGGCGGCGTGCGTAGCCCCAGGAAATAGTCTTTGAAGGGCACCATCCCGGCGTTGGTAAACAGCAGGGTGGGATCGCCCTTGGGAATCAGGGAAGCCGAGGGCTCGATCCGGTGGCCGTGGCGAGCGAAAAAGTCCAGGAAGGACTGGCGAATAGCGTCTGTGGTCCAATGCATGGCAGGAACATTGTAGCCGATCGGCGTGGCGTAAGTTGATAGCAGGGAGCCGGCGGTGACGGACTCAGTCGCCCGGCTTGCGCTTGAGCGCGGGAGCGCCGTCGGCAGGGGGAGCGGGAGTGCCGTTGGCCTCGACCTTGGGTGTCAACTTTTCGCGCACCTGGGCCTCGACCTGGGCCGCCAGGGCGGGATTGGCCTTGAGGAACTCGCGCGCGTTCTCGCGCCCCTGGCCGATCCGTTCGCCGTTGTAGGAATACCAGGCGCCCAGCTTCTCGATAATGTTGTGCTCGGCCGCGATATCCACCAACTCGCCTTCCTTGGAGATGCCCGAGCCGTAGAGGATATCGAATTCGGCCTCGCGAAAGGGGGGCGCGACCTTGTTCTTGACTACCTTGACCTTGGTCCGCGAGCCGATCACGTCGTTGCCGTTTTTGATTGTCCCGATGCGCCGGATATCGATCCGCAGGGAGGCGTAGAACTTCAGCGCATTGCCGCCGGTGGTGGTCTCCGGATTGCCGAACATGACGCCGATCTTCATCCGAATCTGGTTGATGAAGACCACGATGGTGCGCGAGCGGGCAATAATCGAGGTCAGCTTGCGCAGCGCCTGCGACATCAGGCGGGCCTGCAGCCCCATCTGCGGCTCGCCCATCTCGCCTTCGATTTCGGCCCGCGGCACCAGGGCCGCCACCGAATCGATTACCAGCACGTCGATCGCGCCCGACTGGACCAGGGTCTCGGCGATCTCCAGCGCCTGTTCGCCGTTATCGGGCTGCGAGATCAGCAGATCCTCGACCTTGACTCCCAATTTGCGCGCATAGTTCACGTCCAGCGCGTGCTCGGCATCGATAAAGGCGCCGATCCCGCCCAACTTTTGCGCCTCCGCGATACATTCCAGGGCCAGGGTGGTCTTGCCCGAGGACTCCGGGCCGTAAATCTCCACCACGCGCCCGCGCGGCAGCCCGCCCACTCCCAGGGCCAGATCGAGGCTGAGCGAGCCGGTGGAAATCACCGCGATATCGCGTTCGATCGCGTCCTCGCCCAGCTTCATGATTGAGCCCTTGCCGTACTGTTTTTCGATCTGGCTCAGCGCCAATTCCAGGGCTTTGCTGCGTGTATCTTGCGCCACGTGGGCACTCCGCGCCTATTGGCCTGCGCTCAAGTCACGCGCCGGCCAGTTTGAGTTGCCACATCTTTGCACAAAATGGCGGCCGGGGCGCTAGAGCGCCCATCAATTTTTGTCCCCAGGCACACCCTCGAGCCCGAATTCCTCCAGCGGCAGATAGGTCGCTCCCCCGGCCCCCAGCCGGCTCTGATACAGGGTGAGCCGGCTGATGGCCGAAGTGCCCCAGAATCGATCGGCCGCCATCCGCATCGCCGGCCGCAGCCCGCTGTCCAGCCGCGAGCCTCGGATTCGCCCCAGAGTCAGATGAGGTACGAAGGGCGCGGCCGGCGCGAAGCCCACGGCGCGGGCCGAGGCCTCGATGTCGGCCGCCAAGGTCGCCAATGGGGCGCTACGTATGCCGACCCACAGGACGCGCGGGCGGGTTGGGGGAAAGCTGCCGGTGCCGCGCAGCTCGAGGGTAAAGGGAGGGGTGCGAGCGGCAATCGCGGCCAGCCGCGGCGCCAGCTCGGCCAGCAGCGCGGGCCCGACCCGGTCGCCTAAAAAGCGCAGAGTGATATGGAGATTGGCCGGTTGGGTCCAGGCTACGTCAGCCGGCAACAGGCGCAATTGGGCTTGAAAGGCCGCCATCGTGGCCACCAATTCCGGCTCCAGGCGCAAGGCCACGAAGGCGCGGATCGGCGAGCCCGCGGGGATCATCGCGCCGCCTGGTTTGCGGGGCCGACCCCGACCAAATCGACATAGACCCTGCCCACAAAGGTATCGGCCATGATGCGTACCGGAGTATGCCGGGAATCGGCGGTCAACCAGGCCACCACCCGGCTGACCCGGTAATGGTCGCGGCCGGCCGAGATGTAGCGCAAGATGGGCAACACCTTCACGGTGGTGAGGTTACCGCCCTGATCGGTGGCCAGGGTCTCGCGTCCGCGCACGGCGAAGTCGAAGACATAGCGATTGGTCCCGACAAAAACGTCGAAGGTCAGGTTGTCGCCCGTCGCCAGGGGCTGCGAGAGCGCCAGCAAGGCGCCGGCGATGGGGCCGACCGGATGGGTGGCAAAAAAGCGCTTGGTCTGGGTGCCGCGCGAGGTGTGACGGCTGGCTTCCACCGTCCCCGCTTCGGGCTTGAAACGCACCACGTACTCGCTGGCGCGCCGATTCTCGCGTTGCTTGATCGTCAGCAGATGAGAGGTCAGCTCCTCCGCCCCCAGCACTTCGTGTAGATGGGCGCGAAACCGGTAAACCACGTCAATTGCGGGATTGGTGGCAACCCAGACATCGCCCGCCCAGCTCCCGGCGCGCGAAGGCTCGTTGCTCAGCGTTACGCGCGCCATCGCCACCGGCAAGCCCATCCAGCTTACCCGGTAACGCAGCTCGTCGCCGGGATGAAACCGCACCTGGCCCGGGCGGTAGGCGGGAATTATCAGCCCGGCAGGAAGATCGGGCGAGCTGGCCGCCCACAGCAGCGGTCCTGCCAGTAGTCCCAAAGCGAGCGCAGCCAGCCACAGCCAGCCTGTCCCTGCGCGGGCTCCAGCGTGGAGTCCAGTAAATAACTTCACAGCCAGCCGCACGTCATCCTGAAGGCCTGGAATCCTTTCTTGTCATGTTGAGCCGGCCAGTAGTGTCGAGCCGTGTCGAAACACCTCGCGCGGTCCTGAGCGTGATTGCCCGCAACGATGCGATCGAAAGCCGGCGCGTTGGTACGCCCGGACGCGAAAGTACACAGGCTGAGTAAAAACGATCGCGGCTGAAGGCGGTCTGTGCGCGACGTGCCGGACTCCGCTCTCGCCCAAGGTTGCATTTCCTAAGCCTATCATCGATGATCTTTGCCATCTGCGATGAGTTTGGTTTTTGGCCGGAGGTGCTGGCAAATGTGTAAAGCGCGGCTGTTCGCAGCAGCAATCGGTATCGGCTTGATCGCCCTGCCCGCGATCGCCGCGGCGCAAGCCAATGTGGCGGGGCAGGCCGCGGCCTTGCCCCAGATGGCCCCCATGAACGGAATTTTTGGCGGCGCCAATGGCGGCAGTACCGGCAGTCACGCCGATGTCGAGCAGCAGATGAGAGCCGCCCAGCGTGGCCTCAACGACGTCGATCCCAAAGTGCGGGTGGAAGCGCTGCGCAAGCTGCGCGACATCAAGGATCCGCAAGCCAACGTGTTGCTGCTGCAATCGCTCTCCGATCCGGACGCGCGGGTGAAGATAAAAGCTATCGATATGTTGGGGGCGCGGCAAGTCCACGACGCGGTGCCATTGCTCAGCCAACTGCTGTTTTTGCGCTCCGTGGAACCGGCGGTCAAACTGCACGTTGCCGCCGCCCTGGGCCGGATCGGCGACTCGCGCGGGGCCAAGCCGATTATCGAGTACGTCAGCGAAACCACCGACGAGCGCAGCCGCGGGACCGCGATTTACGCTTTGGGCGAAATCGGCGATCCCAGCGCGATCGACATACTCTCCACGGCCGCCACCGAGGATTCCTCGCCGATGGTGCGCCATCTGGCGCAGGAAGCGATCGAGAAGATCAACGGCGAGCTGCCCAGCAGCAATCCGCTCAAGACCGCCAAGGTCCTGGTGCCAACCGATCAGAAGCTGGCCAAGCTGCGCGAGATGGACGCCAAGCTTAACAATTTCCGCTAAACCGGGGAGCGCCCACGAGTCTCGCCTCAGGCCGACAGCAGTTGCACACCTCGACCGCGATAATCTGGAAAGACTCGTCCCAGGGCGTCCTGCGAGAGTTTCAGGTGCGTGCCTAGGATCGAGCACAGCGGCGCTCGAAAATCGGTGGTGACTGCCAGGTCGCGTCCCTGGTAGAGCTGCTCGGCGCCCAGCCCGGGCCAACTGCCGTAGACTTTGCCGCCGCGCACCGGCCCGCCCATTACCCACATCACGTTGGCATGGCCATGGTCGGTGCCACCGTTGCCGTTTTCATGCACGGTGCGGCCGAATTCCGAAATCACCACGATCACGCTCTCGCGATAAGCCGGGCCCATCGCGCCAATCAACGTGATCAGCCCCTGGCCCAGCGGGCGCAGATGGTTGGCGAGCTGACCGCTGGCAGCGCCCTGGTTGACGTGTGTGTCCCAGCCGGACAAGGCGAGGAAGGCCAGGCGGATAGTCGGATCGCGCCGCATGAGTTGTCCCAGCCGGGTGGCATCCTGGGTAAAGCCTTGATTGGGCAATGGCGCGCCGCCCGCCGCCACCGTCATGTCCTGCTGGAGTTCGGCCAGCAAGCGACGGCGCGCCGCGACCCCTTCCTGAAAAGCCGCGCTGAGCGGATCGCGTCCTTCGTACATGCGGGCGAAGGAGCTGTTGACCAGCGGCCGATCCAGGGCGATTGGCTGCGCCGCGGCGCGGCCGGTGGCCAGGTTGGCGACCGGCTGCGGGCCGGACAGGATTCGGGGCGGGGTCGGCCCCAGGTTGAGCGCCTGAGTCGGAGAGTGCGGGGCCGGCAATTCCGCCAGCACCCGATTCATCCAGCCAGTGGAGGTAGTTTTGACCCCGGGCGTGCCGGTCTCCATATAATCCTGGGCGTCGAAATGCGAGCGGGTGGGGTCGGGCGACCCGCAGGCCTCGACAAACGCCAGGGTGCGATCGCGCCACAGTGGCATCAGCGCGCTCAGCGCCGGCGACAGCGCGAAATGGCCATCGAGGTCGAGTACCTGGCTTGCGGGGACCGCGATATTGGGCCGCAGCTCGTAATAGACGCTATCGCCGTGCGGTACCACCACGTTCAGGCCATCCACCGCGCCGCGCAGGAAAATGACTATCAGCCGCGGCGAATTCCCAGGCCCCGTGCTCGCGGCGCGCGCCGCCCAGCCGCCGGGTCCGAGCACGAGCAGGCCGCCCGCGCCGAGCACCAAACCGTTGCGTAGGAATTCCCGTCTTTCCATCGCCGAGGCCTCTAAATGGTTAACGGCGCATGAATTCTGGACTACCCAGAATCAGCGCGCTCTGTAATTGCGCCGGCGCGGCAAACACCGCCTGCGCGGTCGAATGGCTGAAGCGATTGCCAAGGGTGCGCGCTAGCTCGTCGCGGTCGGGAGCGGCCATCGCCGGCGCCGGGGCGGGCCGCGAGTCGGCCATCGCCAATTTCAGCTCCGGGTCATTCCAGCCGGGTGCCTGCTCCAGCCGCAGATGGCCGGTGCCCAAAGCGGTGGCGAAGCTGAGCCGGCGCATCAGGCCGTCGGGATTGAGCCAGGCTTCCTGCGTGTTCTTGTAGCCGTCGGGAGTCGGGCAGCCATAAAGCGGCATCCCCAGCAGGAACAGGGTCCCGGCCAGCGGTCTGGTATTGCGCGGGTCGATTCCCAGCGCGCGCACCGCGGAGACGACGTACTGATAGGGGGTTTTGAATTTAGCGCCGTAACAGGCCGGATCGCGAAACTCTCGACTGGCGAAGAGAGCGGCGAGGACGGCGCCGATATTACCGTCGCTATGTTGATAGCTATCGGCCAGACGTGCCACCAGCGCCGGCGGCGGCTCATCGGCGACGAAGAACTGCGCAAGCTGAAAGCTCAGATGGCGCGCGGTAGCAGGATGGTGGGCCAGGATATCCAAGGCCTCCTCGCCCTCGCCGATTCCGCGCCCGCGAATCGTGCGCCCCAGGAACTGCTTGTCGCCGAAGTCATGGCGGCTGGCGTCGAAGAAAAAGCCGGTTGGCGAGACCGCTTCAAAAGCCGGTGGCGCGATGGGCGCGGGGAAGAACGGGCGAAAAAATCTACCTCCCAATGGGCGCGCTCGCCGCGCAAAATGCGCGCCCGGCTTGGCCAGTCCCCAACCGGTGAAAATCCGCGCCAGCTCGGTTACGTCATGCTGGGTATAGCCGCCATTGACGCCCAGCGTGTGCAGTTCCATTACCTCGCGCGCGTAGTTTTCGTTCAGGCCGTCGAAATGGCCGCGCGCCCCCGGCGTGCCCACCCCGGTGTTGAGCCAGTTATCGAGGAAAAAAAGCATCGCGGGATGCTTGGCTGTGGCGCCCAGAAGATCGCGAAAGCGGCCCATGGTGTATGGCCGAATCGCTTCCTGCTCGTAGGCAACGGTCCACAGGTAATCCAGCCCCTTGCCGGAGAAAACGTTGAAGTGATTGAACCAGAAATCGGTCATCACTTCCTGAAGCTGGCGCGGCCCCTCGATCGCGCGATAAAGCCGCGCCTGCACTCCTTCCTGCACAATCACCCGGGCACGCTGGCGCGCCGCCTTCATCGCCGCCGGATCCTTGGGCGCGCCGGGCGCCCTTCGCGGACCGTACTGCATGAACAACTCCACCGGGGTCATGGTGAGCGTGGGCCAGGAGCGGACGCGCTCGGAGAAAGCTTGGGGTATCGGGATTGTGTGGGGATGGAGCTGCTGGCGGATATAGCCGTCGATCGACAGCCGCTGTACCCGGGCCAGGTCGCCCGGCGCGGGGCCGAAGGCGAGCCGATTGAGAACGTGAACCGCTTCTGCGCTCATTGGCTGCGTGGAAGGCCGCGACGATTGCGGGGCCATCCCTCGCCCCCATAGACGAAGCAGCACGCCCCGGCGCTTACATTGGGGTTTGTCGTTGCCGTCGAAGCGCCGGGCGCCCCATTGGGAGTACCGCGCCCGAAACCGCCGGAGGTCAACCTCCGGCCATGGCGATGGAACGCGCCAGTCTGTCCGCACGGCCGTTGGGATTAGTCAGCGCGAACGCGGAAGACCACTGTTGCGCTTCGTCAACTTTGACTTATTATGCTGCAGGCCGATTTAACTCTGGCGAATGCGGCCCCGCCGGCGGCGGAAGCACGGTTTCGACCGTGAAACGACTGTCGGCAAATTCGCAAGGTCGCCTAAGTGCACCAACACGATATCCAACTGGGCCACGCCGACATTCAAGCGCTAAGCAGCGCCGATGCCGTCGCGGCGTTCTTCGAGCGCTTGGGCTACAACACCAATGTCCGCGCAAGTCAAACGCCGGCAAACCTCGGCATCACGGCAGATTCGACTCTGAGGCCGATCAAGAAGATCGAGCTGCTCGCCGATCAGGAGGGCCTGCTCCAGGTCTACCTGTTCGAATTGCGCTCGGTGACGGTCGCGCACACACGCGCGGTCGCCAATGCCTTCCGCCTGCTCGCGGTCACCTATCCGCTTTTAGTCGTGACCAGCGATTACGAGCGGCTCGATTTCGTCCTGCTGGAGCGCGAACATCCCGCCGCTCCGGGTTCCGGCATCGGAGCGCCGCAAGTCAAGGTCCGGCCGCGGACACTCACCGTCGAGCGGCTTAAACCGCAGCGCCTGCATCTCAGGATCCTTCGCCGCTTCACCTACACCGAGCCCGATCCGTTCGCCCAATACGAGAAACTCACGGCGGCCTATACTGTCGCCGCGTGGTCGGAAGAGTACTTCAACAATCGCGCGCTTTTCTCCGACCATTACCTGAGCGAGCGGCTGCGCGAGTTCCCGCAGTGGAATCAAGACGCGAAGCCCGCCTGGAGCCGGCTGCGAGACCTCTACGCCGGCGCCGCCGGGCGATTGGGGGGTAAGGATCGAGCCGCGCTCGGCCGCGAGCTCTTTGAACCGGTTTTCGATGCCCTGGGATTCAACGCGATCTCGGGCAGCGGCACGGACGGTCCGAGTTATCTGCTCTTTTCGCCCGATCGATCCGACGGTCAGCCGCTGGCGTCATGCCTTGCCTATCCCTGGGATCGGATGCTCGATGCCAAGGACTATAAGCGCGACAACGCGGCACCGGAAGTGAATCCCGGCGCGCAGGTCGTGAGCCTTCTCGAACGCGGCGAGGCGCCGTGGGTAATCGTGACCAACGGCCGTTTGTGGCGGCTCTACTCGCGCCGCGCCCATTCGCGCGCAACCAACTATTACGAGATCGATTTGTCCGATCTGCTCGCCGATCAGGGACCCGGTCCCGCCGAGCCGGGCGACGCCTTCCGCTACTTCTGGCTGCTGTTTGGCCATGATTCCTTTGTGCCTGGCATCGTCGTTCGCCAGGGACGCGAAGCCGCGCTTTCCCTGGTTGACCGAGTCCTCGATGAAAGCGAGGAGTATGCCCGCGAACTGGGCGAGAATCTAAAGCGGCGCGCCTTCGAGGAAATTTTTCCGCTGCTCGCCGAGGGCTTCGTCGATTTCATGCATCGGGCCGGCGCGCGCGATCTTTCCCAGGACGCGCTCGACGCGATCTTTCGCGGGACCCTGACCCTGCTTTACCGCCTGCTCTTTATCCTCTACGCCGAAGCGCGCGATCTTCTGCCAGTCAGAGAAACGCGCGGCTATTTCGAAGTCAGTCTCATGCGCCTCAAGCAGGAGATTGCGGAGGCGGCCGGTCCGGTGCGCGACGAGGCCATCGAAAGGCTGAAGCGTCGTTATCGCGCCGACAGCTTCGAGTTGTACGATCGTCTCGCCGAGCTATTCGCCGTGATCGATCGCGGCCGGGCCGCGCTCAACGTGCCGGTTTACAACGGCGGACTGTTCCTCTCCGAGCCCAAAGACGACGACCCGAGCGAGGAAGCCCGGGTCAGCCGCTTTCTTATCCAAAACAAGCTTGCCGATCGTTTCCTTGCTCCCGCCCTTGACCTGCTGGCGCGCGACGAGGATTCGAAGAGCTTCGAACTGGTTCCGATCGATTTCAAATCTCTGGGCGTGCGCCAGTTGGGTTCGATCTACGAGGGATTGCTCGAATTCAGGCTCCGCGTGGCAAGCGAGAAGCTGGCCGTCACCAAAGAGAAGAACCGCGAGGTCTATCGCCCGTTCAAGGAGTTGAGCGAGGCCGAGCGCGAGCGCGCCGAACGCCAGCGCCGCGCCGTCGCGAAAGGGCGCGCCTATCTCGAAAACGACCGGCGCGAGCGCAAGGCGACCGGCTCGTATTACACGCCCGATAACATCGTCGCCTATATTATCGAGCAGGCCGTGGGTCCGGTAGTCAGGGAGAAGTTCGAGGCGCTGCGGCCGATGCTGCGCCAGGCGCAGGCGTGGCATCGCGACCGCGTCAAAAACGCGCGCGCCACCGGCGAGGATCCGCGCAAGTACGAATCCGGTCCGGCGGTCGAGAACCGCTGGCGCGCCCTTATCGATACGTTCTTCGACATCAAGGTGCTCGATCCCGCGATGGGCTCCGGCCATTTTTTGGTCGAAGCCGTCGATTACATCACCGACAGGGCGCTCGACTTCCTGAACGCGTTTCCCTGGAATCCCGTCACCGCGCATCTGGCCGACGTACGCGAAAGCATCGTCCATGAGATGGACGAACAGGGCATCACGATCGACGTCCGCCGCCTGACCGACGTCAATCTGCTCAAGCGCCACGTGCTCAAGCGATGCATCTACGGCGTGGACCTGAATCCGATGGCGGTAGAGCTGGCCAAGGTATCGTTATGGCTCGACTGCTTCACGCTGGGCGCGCCGCTTTCGTTCCTCGACCATCATCTACGATGCGGCAATTCGCTGATCGGGGTCTCGGTCGCCGAGGTGCAGGACGAGCTGCGCCAGGGAACTTTGTTCGGGAGCGCGTTTGCGGGACTGATGCTGGCGACCGACCTGATGCGCCACATTGGGGAGCTGTCGGATGTGACCAGCGCGCAGGTGCACGAATCGCGCGCGGAATATCGCAAGGCGTCGGAGGCGCTGGCGCCGTTCAAGCGCATCCTTGACGTTTACACCAGCCAATGGTTTGGCAACGAAGCACCGAAAGCCTCGCGCGCAAAGAACGCGGTCGAGCCGCCGGTAATCGCGTTTCTCAAGAGCCGCGCCGCGGCAGCGTTTCTGAAGGCGCAGACGCCCGAAGCGATGAAAAAGGCGCTCGCCGCGATGTCCCCGGCGGAGCGACGGGTCGCGGAAGCCGCGCTTGCCGCTGCCGGTCAGCGCCGTTTCTTCCATTGGGAGCTGGAGTTCGCGGAGGTGTTTTACGGACCGCGCCCCGGTACCCAGCGAACCATCGAGCGGCTGGACGGCGCCGGCTTCGACGCCGTGGTCGGCAATCCGCCTTACGCGCGCGTCCAACAACTCCGGCAGAGCGACCCGGTGGGCGCCGAGTTTTTGGGTCAAAGATACCGGTCCGCGACCAAGAACTTCGATATCTACCTGCCGTTTCTGGAAATAGGCCTGGGGTTAACGACAAAAGAAGCCATATATATCGTTCCAAACAAATGGTTCGCTACAGACTATGGAGCCGGTCTGCGTGAACTGGTGGCCTGTAAGAAGGCGCTGTCGCGTGTCGTTGATTTCAAGGACTTCCAACTCTTTGAAGATGCCACCAACTACACGTGTATCGCCGGCCTTTCCTGCACACCCCGAGAGAACTTTGCTTTCGTTGATGCCTCGACCGGGGAGATTGGTAGTGAGCAGCACCGCCCCGCGCCCGGAAGCGGCGGTGTTTGGACATTTGGCGGAGCCGCCGAGGCGGCGCTGCTGGAGCGGCTCCGCAGTTCCCAGTACCCGCGGCTCAAAGAATTTGTCGGCCGCGCATTCCAGGGCCTTCGGACCAGCGACAATGACGTTTTTGTCTTTCGAGGTGCAGAACGCGTCTCCAACGAAACAGTGCGAGTTCACTCGCGTGCGACGGGCAGAGCACACGAGATCGAAACCGCGATCTTGAAGCCTCTTCTTTCGGGCGGCGAGATCCGGGCGTTTTCCCTGTCGCACAACGACCAGTGGATTTTGTTTCCCTACGATCTGTCCGGTGCTGATCCGTGTTTATTCAGCGAGCGCCAGTTGAAGGCTGATTTTCCGGGGGCCTGGCGCTATTTGAGAGAGTGCGAGCCGCGGCTTCGTGCTCGCGAACGGGGTCGCATGGACCACTCCGCGTGGTGGGCGTATGTCTACCCCAAAAATCTCGACCGGTTCGAGCGGCCAAAGGCGATGCTGCCCGACTACAACGACCGACCCTCAGCGGCGTTGGATCGCGACGGAAAGTTTTATTCGATCACGGCATACTGCCTGACACTCCGCCGGAACTCACCGCTCTCGTTGCCCAGCCTAGTCTGCCTGCTAAATTCGCGTGTGCTGTTTTGGGTACTTGCCAAGACTGGGACGGCGCTTCAGAGGGGCTTCGTTCGGTTCATGCCCCAGTATCTGCTGGAACTTCCTATTGCACTGCCTAACGACGCACAGCGAGCCGCGCTCGAAGGCCTCTGCCGTCAAGGTGTCCAGCGAGGCTATGATGCCGTGAGGACGGAACTCGACCGAGCAGTCGGTGAACTATACGGCGTAAGCGAGACGGAATCGTCGTTAATCGGGGGATAGTGATCGATGCCAGCGAAGAAAAACCAGAACGGATCGCAAAGGGGAAGCCGGTGGTGCTGGTCGAGGTGTGCTAAGATCTGAACTGTCGCAAAAACGTTCGGCCGACGCGGACACGTCGCCGCCGAACGGGAGGTTTGAGGGGTATGCAGGTTACGAGCAATATCGACATGGATTCGGCAGAGCGCTGTATGGAGGCAACGCTCAGGGGCTACTACGTGCGGAAAAACAAGCACGGCGATGCCGACCCAATAGATGATGGAATCCGCAAAGAGTTCGCCGGAGAAAAATTTATGCTTGAGGCGCTGGCGGGGCGCGAAGCAGTGGTCGAAGTGCTAAAGCGACTGCGGAAAAAAGGGCTTAAAATTCCCCACTGCGGTGACCGCGAGCCCGACGGCTCCTATTTAGGGTTTGATAGCGACGCCGACCTCGATTCTTAGAGCTCCGCAGCGAGCGCGAAAAGCGCCCGAGCGCCGACGCTCGTTTATTTCGACTCTGGGGGGCCTCCCTTGGCCGCACCACCGCGTTCATCCCGGGGAACGGCGTTTCACGGTCTGGGGCGCGGCTGCCCGCGGCCCGATGCCGAGTCCGTACCCGCGCAGTGGCTTTTGGAGTATGAGATAAAGGTATGGAATTAACCGCGGTTTTTCGCAAGGTGGCCGAGGGTTACATTGCGTTCGTCGAAGAGCTGCCGGGCGCGAATACCCAGGCTGCGACGCTTGAGCAAGCACGAAAAAACCTCAAAGAGGCGGTCGCGCTGGTGCTCGAAGCCAATCGCACCCTGGCTGAGGAGTAAAACTTACAAGGCCTATAGGAGCGCGGAGAATTGCTCGACGGTAAGGCCAGCTTGGCGAATGATCGAGCGGAGCGTGCCGGGCGGCACGTCGCCGGAATGATAGGGCACCGTGATCCGAAGCTCGGGATGGTCGCGATGTTTCAACTGGACGTGGCTGCCGCTCGAATGATGGATGAAGAAGCCAGCCCTCTCAAGCGCGGCCACGACCTCGCGCGCTTTGAGGACCGGAAGCGCCGGGCTCAAAGCGCCACCACAACCTCTTCCCGAATAGGATTGCCGGCAGGCGACGTCTCTGGCGGGATCGCCTCACCGTTTTCGCGGAGCCCTTCCAGATGACAGCGCAGCGCGTCGCGCGCCATCGCCCGCGCCTCTTCCAGCGTTCGCCCGAAGGTCACGATTTCGGGAAAGGCCGGAAACACCACCGCGAAACTGCCATCGGTCTGCGGCTCAAAATAAACCGTATAGTGGTAGGATACCTGTTCGGTCCCCATTGGCGTCTCATCCTCGCCCTTCGAATTCACCGCATCAACAATACTACGGGCGCCCGCGTAGCTGCCACAGGGTGGGCTCGCCCGGCTCGCGTATTCTTGCGGGAGGGCGGCGCCGCCATATGCGCGTTCCATACGTCATAGACAACCAGTCCCATCGGCTGGCGGACATTCTGGCCGGCCTGCTGCGCGAGCATCAGGGACGCTCGCTCGACGTGGCGACCGCCTACTTCACGGTCGGTGGCTTCGGCCTGCTCAAGGATGGCCTCCTCGGCCTGGGCAATTTCCGGCTTTTGCTCGGCGCCGAGCCGACCTCGGGCGAGCAGCTCGGGCTGCGTCCGGACCGCGCCCTTATCGCCGGACTCCTGCGGCGCGACCTGGAAGCATTGCCTTTCGACGAAAAGACGCTGCGCCTGGTCGAAGACTTGATCGCCTTTGTTCGCCGCGATGCGGCCAAGGTTCGCCTGCATGACAAGGGCTTTCTGCACGCGAAATGCTGGCTCTTCTATTCCGACCGCCCGGGGCAGCAAATGCTGTTCGACCGCTTTCGCCCGATTCTGGCGATTGTCGGCTCCTCCAATTTCACCGCGCCCGGCCTTTCGTCGAATCGGGAGCTGAACCTTACCCACAAGGTCTTGATCGATCGCGATGACGTCGAAGACCCAGAGGCGGCGCGGGCGGTCGCCTGGCTCAGCGATGCGAGGCCGAGCGAACGCATCACGAACGAGAACCGCCAACTGCTCAAGAGCGAAGTTGGCGCCCGGGCGATTATCGATCTCGAAGCGTGGTACGAGCGCAACTGGAACGATTCGCGCGAGTTCAAGGACGACCTGGTCGAGCTGCTCGACGCCTCGAAGTTCGGCCGTAAGGAGTACACGCCGTTCGAAGTCTACATGAAGGCGCTCTACGAGTACTTCAGAGACGAACTGGGCGAGGAAGCGCCGCGCGCCACGCGCTCCGCGGTCGAGCTTTCGGAATTTCAGGAAGACGCGGTAAAAAAGGCGCGCAGGATTCTGGCCCGTTACGACGGCGTGATAATCGCCGACTCGGTCGGGCTGGGCAAGACCTGGATCGGCAAGAAGCTGCTCGAAGACTTCGCCTATCACATGCGGCAGAAGGCGGTCGTGATCTGCCCCGCCAGTCTGCGCGAAATCTGGGAGGCGGAGCTGGCCGACGCCACGATCTCCGCCAGCGTCATCTCGCAGGAAGAACTCGGGCGCGAGGAATTCGATCCGCGGCCGTGGGCCGACGCCGATGTTGTCCTGATCGACGAATCGCACAATTTCCGCAATTCCAACGCGCAGCGCTACGCCAGTATCGAGAGCATTCTGGGCGGCACGGCGCATCGCGGTCGCGACGGCGCGCGCAAAAAAGTGATTCTGCTGACCGCGACGCCGATCAACAACGACCTGATGGACCTCTACAATCAGCTCTCGCTGATTACCGGGGGAGACCGGAGTTATTTCGCCGCCAGCGGAATTGGCGATCTGTATCGATACTTTCTCGCGGCACGCCGCTCAACCCGCCTGCGCGAGGGGAGCTTCGCGCTCTTCAATCTGCTGGAAGAGGTAGTCATCCGGCGGACCCGCGCCTTTATCCGCGGCGCTTATCCGGAAGCGACGATTGCCGGCAGGAAGGTCCACTTTCCCGGGCGCAAGCTTGCCACCGTCCGCTACAATCTCGAGGCGACCTACGGCGGCATCTACGACGAGATTGTGTCGGGAATCGAGAGCCTGGCGCTGGCTCCGTACAACCTTGAATCCTACAAGAAAAAAGACGTCGCGGTTGACGAGTTCGAAGCCGGACGGGAACAGGCGCTGGTGGGAATCTTCAAGAGCCGCTACCTGAAGCGGTTCGAGTCCAGCGTCGAGGCCTTCCGCATCAGCGTGCGGCGGGCGCTCGCGTTCCTCAAGACCTTCGAGTCCTACATCCTGGACGGGCGCGTGCTGCGCAGCGCCGACTTCCACCGCGGGATGAGCTTTCTCGCCGCTGAGGATGAGGACGACGACGCGACGCCGCGCTCGCTGGCCGATGAAATGGACGCCAACCAGGAGGCCCGGCGCCTGCTCGAAGGAATGGATTCGATCGATCAAGCCAAGTACGACTTGCGCCGTCTGCACCAAGCGCTCCAGCACGATATCGAGCGACTCTCTGCGATCTGGGAACGGGTCAAAGCCATCGGGTCCAAGGACGACGTGAAGCTGGCGACGCTCAAGGAGCTTCTCGCCGGCAAGCTGCGCGGGCAAAAGGTTCTCATCTTCACCTACTACAAGGACACCGCGCGCTACCTTTACTCCCAGCTCGGCAATCCCGAGAACCCCGCCGCCGCCTCATTCCAGAAGCGCCTGGGGGATGTTCATATCCGGCGGATGGACAGCGGTGCGGACGCGAAAGAACGCGTCCGCCTGGTGCAAGCGTTCGCGCCCAAGGCGAATCGCGCGGCCGATATCGCCGGCAGCGACAAGGAAATCGACATCCTGATTTCGACCGACGTGCTTTCGGAAGGGCAGAATCTGCAGGATTGCGGCTACTTGATCAACTACGACCTGCATTGGAACCCCACCCGGATGGTCCAGCGCGCCGGCCGTATCGACCGGATCGGGACCGATTTCGACACCCTATGGATATACAACATGTTCCCGGACGAGGGGCTGGAACGGCTCCTGCGGCTGGTTGAGAGCCTGTCGGAAAAGATCGCGGCGATCGATGCCACCGGATTTCTGGACGCGAGCATTCTTGGCGAGACCGTTCATCCGCGTAACTTCAACACCCTGAAACGCATCCGCGACGAGGATGGGTCGGTCATTGCCGAGGAGGAGCAGTTCACGGAGCTGGCCACGGGCGAGTTCCTCATGCAGCAGCTTCGCAACCTGCTCGACAGTGGCGGTAGGGAGATGCTGGAGTCGCTGCCCGACGGGATCCATTCGGGCTTGGCGAAATCCGGAGCGAAAGGGGCATTCTTCTACTTCCAGGCGGAGCCCGAGGAGGGCGAGAGGTTGCACTTTTGGGAGTATGTCGACCTCAAGAGCGATGACGTCATCGACAACCGCCATCTCATCTCGAATCTGATCGCATGCAACCGTGAGACGCCGCGCGCGGTCGATCCTGAGATGTTCGCACGGGTCTTCGAGCTGCAGGAGCGAGCGATCGAAAGGGTTTTGCAATCTTCCCGGCAACGGACGGCCGCGGAAGTCGCGCCCCGGAGCATCGAAGCGATTCAACAGACGGTCGCAACCCTGCTCCAGAGCCACATCAACCATCCGCAAATCAGCCGGCCGCGGATCATCGAAGCGATCAAACTGCTGAACCGGCCCATGTGGCGCACCGAGGTAAGCGACCTGCGGCGGGCCTACAAGGAGTTCCAGCGAGCCGGCGATGTCGGCCGGCTTTTGGGCGAAATCGAAGACATTCGTCAGCGCTTCGGAGATCGGATTCGGGACGAGGTTCCAAAGCCCAGAGCATCCGTGAGCCGCGACGACTTGCGCCTGGTCTGCTTCGATCTGGTTTCCGGATAAGACTTTGCCCACCCGTCGCGAGGGCAACGACCCGCGAAGCGTTCACAAATAGCCGCCGAGGCGCTGGATTCGTTCCCATTGGCTCAGGCACGCGCTTCGCAAGCCATCCGTTTTTGGCGCCCCGATTGGAGCGCTCAGCATCACAAAAGAGCGAAACCTAAGTGCCGGGCGGCTTTCCGATCGAAGGTTGCGGTTCGCTCGCATCCGTGTCGGCGATTAACGAAGGCTATGAATGAATCGGCGAAGTCGGCGCCCTCCTGATACTGGCGGAACGATGACCAAGCTTCCTGATGGTCCTCGATCGTGAATTGCGTTGTGCGAAGAATCTTTTCCAACGCGAGCGAGACCTGCTCGCGCGCGTAGCCGTAGGCGCTCTCCAGGACCCAGACCAGCTCGCACAGCACGATCCGGTTGATCAAGCCGGGATCTTCCGGCGAGCACTCGTTGGTTACGAAGCGAGCGGCTTTTTTCGCCTGCTCGGGATCGTCCTGCACGAGGTAGCGGACGAGAACATTGGTGTCGATCCCGGTCATCGCCGTCTCGCGCGCTTTCGAATCGCCGCCTCCATCTCTTCGAGCGACACCCGCCGAGGAGCCGGAGCCAGCAGGCCCTTCAATTCGCGCACGTCCACGGTTGCGGGCACCAGCACGACCTTGCCGTCCGCTTCGACGACAAACTCGACCCGATCGCCCGCCTTGAGCCTGAGATGGCGCCGGATCGCGCCCGGTATCGTTGTCTGTCCTTTACTCGTAATCGTGGAGACTGCCATGTCCTTACATTTTTACCTATTCCTTACTTTTATACCTTACATACATGGCCATCCCACTGTCCAGGCGCGAACCGACCCCCTGAAATGCCGGTTTCCGGCCCATCCGTGGCGGCGCAAAGGAACATGAGTGGGTGTCGTCAGGTGGGGTGTGAGTAAGGTGGACGGGCACGGCGGCCCGCCCCACTGACGAAGAACTAACAGACGAGGGGGAAGAACCGGTGATTTCCACCCGCATCCGGCTGTGGCGATTGGGCGGCGCGACGCTAGCCGGAGTAATCGCGCGGAGGAACCGCGCGGATGTTTCGACACGGCTCGCGAGGCTCGCCGGCTCAACATGACAGGAAAAGACGGCGGCGCCTCGGATGGCCAGGCTCGCCGGCGCGACATGACGGCAACGGGACGGGGCGCGAGTCACCGTGGCATCGATTCGACGTCATTCTGAACGAAGTGAAGAATCCGCCGCAGGCGGTTTCTGGGTGACCGAGCGGGGCGGCCAGGGAAGAGGTCCGGAGTAATCGCGCGGAGGAACCGCGCGGATGTTTCGACACGGCTCGCGAGGCTCGCCGGCTCAACATGACAGGGAAAAACCTGCGGCGCCTCAGACGGCCAGGCGCGTCGGCTCAACATGACAGGAAAAGACGGCGCGCGGCTGTTTGATGCGGTCAGCGGGGGGAGCGGCCCCAGGCCTCGATCAGGCTGTCGAAAGCCGCTCTCAGTTGCGGATCCTTGAGCTCCGGCAGCGCCACCGAACGGCGCACCAGGCGATGCGGCGGTGGCTTAGGCGCGCGCCGGCGACTGAGCGCGCCTTTGACAAAGCGTAGGTTGCGCACCGAGTCATCGCCCAGCCGCGCGATCAACTGGCGCAGGATTTGCCGGCTCATCATGCTCAGCTCCTGGATCCACATCGCATTGCCGACCTTGACCACCAAGGTGTGGAATTTAAGCCCACTTATCTCGGTGTGGCGCGCGATATCCTCGCCCACAACCTCGGGCCAGATTTTCACCAGCCGAAACAGGGCGAAATGCCCCTCGCGATCCAGCTCGTCCAGCACTCCGGTTAGCGCGACGCCGATTCGTTGAGGTTGTCTTTTTCGCTTCGTCGCCATCCGCCTGCTATCCCAGCCTCAATCGACGCTAGAGCATTTTGTCCCTTGGCGGAAGGGAAAACCCAACCCACGCTTATGATAAACTAAGGTGCGCAGTTTTGCTTTTTCCGGCAGCGGCGCCGTCATAGTCGATGCTCCGCCCTGCGCCCAAGTCACGAAAAGCGATCGATTTTGCGCCATTTTTTAATTTTCGAGATCCGGCGTTTGACAATTTGGCGAAGCTTGGCTACAAGACTGGTCAACGGGGAGAAACCACAATATATTGGGTTACGTGTACCTGTGGACACATTATGGATGGGCTGTTGACAACACTTCGTCTTAGTTTCGCGTCGCCGAATAGGCCCAACGAGGGCATGCTTTTTGGCCTGCGGCCGGCGGCGATCGGGCGTGGGATGCTGTGGACGGAGTTGTGGAGAAAGTAGGCGGAGGAGGCGCGGGGATGGCTCAGACAACGGACAAGCGACTGAGCGAGCGCAGCGAGCCGGTAGCCAATCGCCGCGGCGCCCACCTGGGGCGGCTATTTACCAAGCCCGGGGTGGATCCGATGGGCGAGGTGGAGTGGGACCTGCGCTCGGCGGTGATCGTGGGCGAAGACGGACGGGTGGTCTTCGAGCAGCGCGAAGTCGAGGTGCCTAAGAACTGGTCGCAGACCGCGACCAACGTGGTGGTCTCCAAGTACTTTCGCGGCCCCCTGGGCAGTCCCAAGCGCGAAACCAGCGTGCGCCAATTGATCGGCCGGGTGGTGGATACAATCGCCGGCTGGGGCGAGCAACAGAATTATTTCTCCGACTCTGCCGAGCGCGATACCTTCGCCGCCGAGTTGACCCATCTGCTGGTCCGCCAGAAAGCCTCGTTCAACAGCCCCGTGTACTTCAACGTGGGAATCGAGCCCAGGCCGCAATGCTCGGCCTGTTTCATCCTGCGGGTTGAAGACAACATGGAATCGATCCTGGCCTGGTATCGCAACGAGGGCATGATCTTCAAAGGCGGTTCGGGTGCCGGGGTCAACCTGTCGGCCTTGCGCTCGGCGCGAGAGAAATTATCCTCGGGCGGCACCGCCTCGGGGCCGCTGTCGTTCATGAAGGCGGCCGACGCCTCGGCCGGGGTGATCAAGTCGGGGGGCAAGACCCGGCGGGCGGCCAAGATGGTGATTCTGGACGCCAGCCATCCCGATATCGAGGACTTCATCAAGTGCAAGATGGAGGAGGAGAAGAAGGCCTGGGCGCTGATTGACGCCGGTTACGACGGCTCGCTGGATGGGCCGGCGTACGGCTCGGTCTTTTTTCAGAACGCCAACAACTCGGTGCGCGCCGACGACGACTTCATGCAGGCGGTGGTCAACGACGGGCAATGGCAAACCCGCTACGTGAAGGACGGGACGGTGGCCCAGACCTACCGGGCGCGCGATTTGATGCGGATGATCGCGGAAGCCGCCCATGTCTGCGGCGATCCGGGGATGCAGTTCGACACCACTATCAATTCCTGGCACACCTGCCCGGCCAGCGGGCGGATTGGCGCCTCCAATCCTTGCAGCGAGTACATGCATCTGGACAACTCGGCCTGCAACCTGGCCTCGATCAACCTGCTGAAATTTTTGGACGAGCGCGGCGAGTTCGACGTCAAAGGCTTTCGCCACGCGGTCGATGTGTTGATTACGGCGCAGGATATCGTGGTCGATAATTCCTCCTATCCGACCGAGGAAATCGCCCAGAACGCCCGCGCCTATCGAGAGTTGGGGCTAGGCTACGCCAATCTGGGGGCGTTGCTGATGGCCTTGGGGATGCCCTACGACTCGGACCAGGGGCGCAGCTACGCGGCGGCGCTGAGCGCGCTGATGACCGGCGAGGCCTATCTCCAATCGGCGCGGCTGGCGGAAAGCATGGGGCCGTTTTCGGGCTTCATGCCCAACCGCGAGCCGATGCTCAAGGTGATCGAACGCCATCGCGCTCACGCCTACAAGCTGGACAGCGCGCATGTGCCGCTGGAGTTGCTGCGCGCCGCGCGCGAGGTTTGGGACGAGGCCGGCAAATTGGGCCTGGTGGCGGGCTATCGCAATTCGCAAGCCACCCTGATTGCGCCCACCGGGACCATCGCCTTCATGATGGATTGCGACACCACCGGGATCGAACCCGATATCGCGCTGGTCAAGTACAAGAAGCTGGTTGGCGGCGGGATGCTCAAGATCGTCAACAACACGGTTCCGCGCGCGCTCAAGCGCTTGGGTTACGATTCCAAGGAAATTCAGGAGATTGTCGAGTATATCGACGAGCACGAGACCATCGAGGGCGCGCCGGCGCTAGCCGCGCGCGACCTGCCGGTCTTCGACTGCGCATTTACCCCGCGCGCGGGCGCGCGATCGATCCATTACCTGGGCCATATCCGGATGATGGGGGCGGTGCAGCCCTTTTTGTCCGGCGCGATTTCCAAGACCGTCAATATGCCGGCCAACGCCACCGTCGAGGAGGTTGCCGAGGCTTATCTGACGGCATGGCGCTTGGGGGTCAAGGCGGTAGCCATCTACCGCGACGGCTCCAAACGCACGCAGCCGCTGAACACCGGCAAAAAGGAAGCACCGGCGACGGCGGCCGGGCTGCCGGCCGACGCGGGCGCGGCGCGGCCGGCGCGGCGCAAGCTGCCCGACGAGCGCCACTCGCTCACCCACAAATTCGATATCGCCGGTCACGAAGGCTACATCACAGTGGGGCTTTACGAAGACGGCACGCCCGGCGAGATCTTCGTGAACATGTCCAAGCAGGGCTCGACCATCTCGGGGCTGATGGACTCTTTTGCAACCGCTATCTCCTATGCCCTGCAGTATGGCGTGCCGCTGCAATTTTTGGTCGATAAGTTTGCCCACATGCGCTTCGAGCCCTCCGGTTTTACCAAGAACGGGCAGATTCCCTTCGCCAAATCGATCATCGATTACCTGTTTCGCTGGATGGCCTCGAAGTTTCTCGACGTCCAGGCGCAGCGCGAGGTCGGCTTGGTGCTGGATGAGGGGCTGAGTAGCGCAAGTCCCGGTGCGGCTCCCGCGCCGATGGCTAGCGCTGGTGCGCGCGGCAGTTCTTCGCGTCAGGCTTTTCTCAACCAGCAGGATGCGCCGCCCTGTCCCGACTGCGGCTGCATCATGGTGCGCAACGGCGCTTGTTACAAATGCAATAACTGCGGCACCACCAGTGGTTGTTCCTGATGGTGGGCGCGGTCCAAGGTTGATCCCGGGGAAGGCGGCGCGAGGCGGCACTCCGGCGGGGTGGATGGGTGGAGCGGCGGCGGTGGTTGGGTGAGGGTGGAGAGGAGAGAAGTTTCCAACTCTTCCCCGGGATCGCGATAAGCCGGGCGGCCAAGCCCTCCGGCACGGTGGCGGTGGTGGTGGCGGGTTGCGAAGCGAGGGGGCCGATCACGGTCGGCCCCCGAACCTTTTCCAGAGCTTCCCGCGCTTGCCTTCTATCGCAGTTTATCCCTCGATGGTGGCGCCACGATGCCGTGCAATCGCACGATCTGCGGACTGTTCTCCGCCGAATCGACGAAGGTCAGGGTGCCTTCAGATTTGCCCGTCCGCTGCGGACTGAACCGCAGCACGACCGAACAGCGGTTCGATTTTGACAGGGTCCGCTGGCAGCCATTGTCGACGATCGAGAAACCGGTACCGCTGATCGAGACCTGCTTGATTTCGATTTCCGGGCGGCCGACGTTGCTCGCTGTTACCGTGCGCGGCGGTGTCTGATGCCCCGGAGTGTCGGCAAAGGATACGTCGGTCGGAACCACGATCAACCGACCCGTATTTGATGATGGCGCCGGCGTCGGAGTCGGGCCAGATGTTGCAGTCATGGTCGGGGTGGCCGTCGGAGTCGGACTTGGGCTAGGTGTTGCCGTTACCGTCGGGGCGGCGGTCGCAGTCGAGGTCGGAGTAGGTGCGGTGACATTTACTTGCTTGGCGTCGCTCGTCGCCAAATATGTGGAAGTACCGGCATAGCTTGCGCTCAGCGTCAGAAACCCAGCGCTGTTTGGAGTCATCTGGCAGGTGGCATTGCCGTTAGCATCCGTGACTCCGGAGCACGTCAACCCTCCCAATGAGAAATTCACCGTTTGGCCGGATAGCGGCGCGACGGGACTGACCGACTCGTCAGTGAGGTTCGCCGAGACGTTGATCGGTAGTCCTACAATGTCGGCATCGGGGCTGGCATTGAGCGTGAGGAACATCGCATGCGGGCCCGCGGTATAAGTGACTACTGCCGTATTTGAGGCGTAAGCCGTGCCGCTGATTAGTGTCGAGGCTACTAACGTGTCGACGCCCTGGTGAATCGCGAGGTAAGAGAAAGGTGCCGAACCGGCGACGGTTGCGGATTGCAGATGCAGTGGATTGGCACCGCTGACGTCCAGAAAAACCGGCGTCCCGTCCGGCACCGTGCCGTAGTGGAAGCTTGCGGTGAAACTCTGCCTGGTGCCTTGCGTCGGATTAGGGCTGATTGCGGTCGGATTAAGCGTCAGGGTTAACGGCTTGGTCATGGTGGTATAGGTGCAAGCGCCGTTAGCGTTCGTGATCTTGAACACCGCGGTGCCACCGGCTCCGTACAGGCATCCGTCGGGACCCATCACCAGATGGCGGTTGCCCAGCATCGAATCGGAGGTCAGCGAAGAGGCGACGGTGGGAGGATTAGCGCTGAGGTCGAGCTGGGCGGTCTGCGCATTGGGACCGCTCGGATTGGGCTGGTTGAAGATCAGATACTGAGCGCCGGAGCCGGTTCCGGTTCCTCCCGCTACGAGGCCCAGTCCAGGGAAAACGCCGATATTTCCCGCTGGCGCCGTATAGATCGAAGTCACGGTTGTCGGGCTGACCGAGGTTGGGCTGACTGCATAAATCGTCGGCGTTCCGTCCTCGGCATAAAGCTCGCCGCCCGATGAGAACGACATGGCGTAGGCCGGACAAGTCGGCAGGGTCGTATAAACGCTGAGCGATGCGCTCCCGCTGCCCGGATTGGATACTCGCCAGATCGCTCCCGTGCAGCCGCATCCCGCGTCCTCGCTGAACAGATCGCCGGAGATCGGATCGGCGGCGAGATAGTCACCGCAGATTATGCCCGAGGGCGAAGGTGACAGGACGTTCGTGAGCGCGCCACTGGTGGTATTGACCTGCCAGATCTGGGATTGTCCGCCACCTGTGGCCGCCTGGGATACGTACAGATTGCCGCTTGAAAAGACCGGTTGGGCCAAGGTCGGCAACGAAGTGGTGGTCAGCCGCGTGCTGCTGTTCGCGACGCCGCCGCCGGGCGGAAACTTGTACATGTAGCCATCCACGAAATCCGAGACATATATATTGCCGGAGGAATCGAAGGCCGGGCCGAAGGCTCCCGGACACGCGCCCCAGTTCACTCCTCCATAGGAAAAATTGGCGGCCTGAAATCCGGTGGCAACCGGCACAACCACGTATCCCGGCGCGGGCGTCGGGTTGCCCGGGACACATCCGGGCGCAGGTGAATTGGTAAAATTGACGCTGTCGGTATTGGTGGGCGGGACGGGTAGATTGCCGTCGGTCACATCGATCGCCCCATAAGTGACGGTCTCGTCATGGGTATCGACCGCGGTGAACACGATCTGGCCGTTGTTATCCGTGACCGGCGGGTTAGGTCCACTGATCACTGAATTGCCATCCTGGGTCAGCTGGATCAGCTTACCGGGCGTAGGCCGCCCCAGCGAATCCTGAAACGTCAAGGTAATCGTGGCAGGAGTGACTCCATCGGCAGTCACATTGCTGGGCGATGCTACCAGTCCAGCAGTGGTCGCGGGCGGAACGAAGAAATCAACCTCGGCGGATTGGGTGATGGTCACCGCGCCCGCAGTGGCGGTAAGCGTGACATTCTCCGCATTGAGATCGGTAACGCTGAAGACCGCCTGTCCGTAGTCGTTGGAGGCCACACTGGCGGGCGAAACTGTCGCCATGGCGCCCGCGTTCGCACTCAGGGAAACGGTCTGGCCGCTGACCACGTGGTCGTTTGCGTCGAGGACTTCGACCACGACAGAGGCCGCCGTAGATCCGTCCGCGGGAACAAACTGGGGCGAAATGCCGCCACCTACGCTTGGAGCGCCGCCGACCAGCGATTCAGAGGCGTCCGGCGCTCCCACCGTTTGACCGGACAGGGCTAAGGCGAGCGCGTCAATTTTCGGCGACCCCAAGCCTACGTGCGCGAAATCGCTGTTCAGCGCGACCGCATTATTAAATGCGGCGGTGTTGGCCAGGGGATAGATAAGTGGATTCAACTCACCAAGGTTTCGGCCCAACTCCTGACTGAGCTGAGCAACCATTGCCGCCATAATTGGGGTGGAATCGCTGGTCCCGCCATAAAGCAGTCCAGTCGGACAACCTCCAGCGTCGGCCTGGCAGATTTGCACACCATCGGAAGGGTCGGCCTCCACCACCAGATCGGGCACGGAACGCATCGTCGAGCCGCTCAACCCGGCTTGGTAGGTCGGGGCGGTGAAAAACTGGCTGACGCCGTATCCGCCCGCGCCACCGGGCGGCGTCGCGGCCAGTGTATTCCACCATTTCTCGCTGGCGTATACATCGCCAGGCCCCGAGGTTACGGTTGAGCCACCCACGGCAGTTCCGTGCGGTGAATCGGCTGGAACAGCGATCGAGTTTCCAGGTCCGCACATGCCGCCGCTGTCGCCGGTGGCGTTGAGCACAGTGATGCCGGAGGCGGCGGCGTTCGCAAGGATCGAATCAATGCTTTGTGCATCAGCAGCCGTGGTCTGATTTTCGCAGTAGAACCAACTGTTGCTGATGACCGTATCGCCGTCGCCGATCATGGCATTGAAGAGTTGCTGGAAGCTGCTGCCAGGGGCGCTGAACGGAGCGTTATAAACGACGACCTTTGCACCGGGCGTGATGGTGAGTACCGAGTCGGCATCGAGCAGCACTTCACTCTCATACGGCCCGACCGCCGCGCCGCCGTTGAGCTTGACTTCGCTGAAATTTCCAAACACTGTGGAGGAGTAACCGATCAGAGCCAGAAAATTCTGGACGTCGGCGGTGTTGAAACCACTGAATTCCAGTAATCCGATCTTCTGGCCGGTACCGTCGTACACCGGGTCCGCGGCATACATGCAGCCGTTCTTCCGAGCCGCGCTGAGTTGCTTCTGCAGTTGCTGCTCAAACGGATCATCATGTTTAAGCGTTACGTGTGCGGCGGAGACGCAGGCCTCGTATTTTTGAATCTTGTTGCTGATTGCCTTGCAGGCATCCTGAATAGTAAAAGAAATCGACTGGATATCGTTAAACGCCGCGCAGTACGAAATCACGATTTGATATGTAAGCTCCTTAATAAACGCGCGCTGCGGCTGCGCGTAATCAGACATCCCCTGCACTGACTGCACGGATGACGCAATCTGCACCGGCAGGGCGGGATCTCGATCGTTGGCGTAGAACTCCCGCTGTCCAAGGTTGTAATCGCGTATCCTGATGCCTAGGGCACGCTCGGCCTGCCCACGGGTCACGCTGGTGGTCACTGTCAAACGGTTTGTCGATCCGGCGGCGATCGTGAATCCATTGCTGCGCAAATAGGCGATAAGCGCGTTGTAATTCCGGCGGCTCGGCCCGAAACGGTCGGCGATCTGCTGCTGGGTCAAGAACCGGCGGTAGATTGCGGAGTGTGGCTGGTAAACCGCGTGAAGATAGCGATCGAAACCCTTTTGATCGTTGCGCCGCAGCGTAAACGTCAGGACCAGCCGTTGACTCGGCTGGGGAGCTTTCGATCTTGCGATGCTCGCCCTGGCCAGCACCGGCAAGACATTGCCGGGAATCCGGACCATCAAGGGAGCGGTGCGGGCCGGATGCGCGAGGATCGCCAAAGAGAGCACTGTTATGATTGTAAAAAACTGACGCAAGCGCGATCTCGACATCCGAGTTCCTCCGAAGCGACGATCTTTGCGAGTTGAACGAATCTGGAGATTAGAACTGCTCTTGCCGAGACAAGAAGCTTAAATATGTCAAATGTCGCGCATCGACCGGTCATGATCAGGCGGCTCGCCTTGTTGATTGGCAATTTGTTAACAGATTGAAGGTGAATCCGGTGGGTGAGCACAACTTCACGCCCGCTGGGAGGCGGGTGCCGGAGGATGACGCCTTGGAGATGGATGGCGGAAGTGGAAGGGCAGGAAAAGGTTCGCTGGAGGAGCTGATGCAGGAGCGCATCCGGGTCACTATTGAGGCACTAGTGGATGAGGAGTCGGAGGCTGCGCTGGGAGGCTGGGGCGGTCGGCGCGGGTGGGCTCGGTTCGAGCAGAGTATCGGCACGGGAAGCGGGAACGAACGCTGAGCGCGAGCCTTGGGGCGATAGCGATGCGGCGGGCGCGGCTGAAGGACGCGGAGGAAATGTGCCGGGAATGGCGAAGCCGGATGATCCCACGCTCAGTGTTGGTCCCGCTCAGGTGATCCCCGGGATCGCCTCATCCACCCGGTCCGCCGCGGTATCAGGCGGCTGCGTGGCGCACTATCGCCCTTGCTGCGTGAGGCGCCACCACCAACGCGCTGGAGCGAATCGACGAGGAATCTCGCCGGCGAACCAAAACCCAGGCTTCGCTGCCCAGCGAAGAGGCGGTCCTCTTCCTGCTGTTCGGACTACCGCGCAGCGACAAGTTGCCCTGCGCCGTCTGGTCGGCTGGCGGATAGCAGTAACTCGCAGGTGCAGGCGGTATAGAGCACCAACTGTATAACCGCTCAGCGCCCTATCCTGACGCTAAATGCTTTCCTACCAATTGACAGACACCATCAGACTCCGATTGAGCCAAATAATCCAAGTTGGCGGGTGGTTTTTTCTTTCCACCAGGCCGCTAGGCTGACCGATGAGTTGACATGGCTCTAACCTGGCCCGAGCCTGCCGTTTTTAAGCTTCAATGTCCCCCAGACTGACAGGCAGGCGCCTGGGCTGTATCAAACTGGGGCGCTCGTGTATAGGAAAACCATTAAAACCGTGTCATAAAAACCAACACCGCCGATTCCGCTCCACCAGACCCTGATTCGCCTTTGGCAACGGCCTAAGAGGTTTTGCATGAAGAAGGCAATATTTGTCGCAATCTTTGTGTTGGCTGCGGTCGCACCGGGTTGGGCTGGTGATTATCAAATCTATTCCTGGCAGCCGCGAGCCAAGGTTGCGGTCCAATCTTTGACTTGCAGCAGCTTCCGGCAGGCGCGCCATGCCGCCATGGTGCTTGACGTCTTGCACGTCCTGGCGCCGCTGCCGGGGTTCGACAGCCATTTCGCCATGATCAATGACACCGCGGATCCGATGCGGACTTGGGTGATGCGCGCCAACGAACCTTATGAACCGCACGAATATTTATGGACCGGCGAGCACAAAGGCGAGAAAAAGAGCGATTCTCGCGGGCAAGCGGGGGAGTGAGCCTCCGATTTTTTGTCTCTCTTTATTTTACTTCTTCCTGCATGCATTATGATTGGCAAGCGCGGACCTAGCCGCGAAACTCACCAATAATCTGGAAGAGGCAAAGCCAATGGCGAGCGAGGACTCCGAGTCGCGGATCGGTAAGGGTGCCAAGATCAACGGCAAGCTTCAGTTTAGCGCCGCTGTGCGGCTGGAGGGCGAAATCGAGGGCGAGATCAGTGGCAAGGAGATCGTGGTTGCGGAGGGCGCGGTGGTCAACGCCAAGCTGATCGCCGATCGGCTGACCGTGGCGGGCACGCTCAATGGCGAGGTGGTCGCACATCAGGTGGTCGAATTGCTGGCGAGCGCACGGGCCGCGGGAACTTTACGCACGCCCAAGCTGATTTTGCATGAGGGCGCGGTTTTTGAGGGCGATTGCAAGATGCCGCGCGATCGGATTGCCGCTTGATTGGCCGGTTCGCCCGGGACTAGGCTGGATCAGTTGCATGCCGGCAGGCACGCGACCCCTTGTGAATCGCTTCAAAGCTGGAATTCTGGTTCTGTTGGCACCCCTGTTGATGGTGGCTTGCAGCAAGCCGCCGCCACCGGCAGGGGCATATGACGCCTTCGGCAAGGCCAATTGCCTGCCGCCGATTACCTTGACCGATCAGCGCGGCGATAAAGTCATGCTGAGCGCGCTTAAAGGTGAACCGGCGCTGGTCGATTTCATCTACACTTCTTGTCCGGGGCCGTGTGAAGTTCTAACCGCGAAGATGGCGCGGGTGGCCGACCGGCTAGGGGATGAGCTAGGAACCAAGGTCAGAATCATCTCCTTTTCCCTGGATCCGGCCCGCGACAATCCGGCGGCGTTGAAAGACTTCGCTGAAAAGTTCAATGCTAATCGCCACGGCTGGCTGTTTCTCACCGGTTCGCCGGCCACTATCGACGCTGCCCTGAAGGCTTTCGGAGTGCGGCGCAGCAAAGCTCCCGACGGCACTATCGCCCACACCCTGACGGTTTTTCTGGTCGGGCCCGGCGGCCGCCAGCGCCGGATCTACGACAGTGTCGAAGTCAAGCCTGCGGTAATGGCAGGCGAAGCCGAAGCGCTGGCCGGCTAAGGCCATCGCTCAGACCGCCAGCGTTCGCAGTCCCTGATGGGTGGCGTGGCTCAGCAGCCGCCCCTGCGAGTCGATCCGCAGCACTTCGCGCTCGCCCAAAGCCGGTTCCAGGACCCATTCCAGCCCTGCTTCGTCGGTCTGATAGAGGGTTTGCTTGATCGACTTGGCCAGCAATGTGGCCGGGTCGATAATCGCCACCCGCCCGGTCCATCGTCGCAGCCCTCGCCCGCGCGCGTGGGCGACAAGCAGGGCCTTGAAAATCAACAATCCGCCATCCACCTCGCGAAAGCGTCCCAGCTTGACCTCGACCGCCTGGTAGCCGGCCAGTACTTTGAGCATGCCGCGCATCAACTCAGGCCCCAGCTCGTAGCGTGCGCTGCGCGCGAAAGGGCCGCGCACGTAGCGCAGTTGCAGGGCGGTTATCTGTGCGGATTCGTCCAATTCGGCCGCGGCTTCGTAGCGATTGTCCGAGCCTTCCACCTGTCTGGCCGCGGCTACGCCAGTGGCGGAAATAGTGCCGGTCTCGACCGCGATCAGCCGGTCGCGCTCGCGGGTTTCAAGGCGGTAAGCCCCCGCGGGTAAAATCATGAAAGCAGCGCCCGAACCAGCATGCTCAGGCGCTCCGCCAAGGCCGGCGCCTGGACTTCATGTTTCAGATAGACGTAAACCTCGCCGGTTTGGTCAAGAGTTGCGATCTGTTCCGCCCAACGCCGCAAATCTTCGTCGCTGTAGTCCTCGCGGCGCAGGCGCAAGTAGGAGAAGGCGGCGGTTTTGATCACCGGAGTATCGAAAGTTTCGCTTTGCGCGACGCACAGGGCGCAGCCCGCGTTTTGGAGGGTGGCAAAGACGGCATCCTGCAACCAGGAGGGATGGCGAAATTCGAAAGCAGCCGTGAGGGTATCGCGCAGTTGCGTGACAAATTCCGCCAGCAGCGGCACATCCGCCTTCATCGTCGGTGGGAGTTGAAACAAAGTGGGGCCCAGGCGCGACTTGAGGGTTTGGGCGACCGTGGCGAAGTGTTCCAATTCCATGCCGGCGCCGCGCAGGCGCGCGATATGGGTGATGCGCTGCGGGGCCTTGAGCGCGAAACGGAAATGCTCGGGCGTCTCCTGGGCCCAGCCAGTCAACATCTGCGGCCGCGGCATTGCCCGAAACGTATAATTGATTTCCACCGTCGGCAGCCGCTGGCTATAAAAGGAAAGCATCCGCGACCCCGGCGTGCGCGGCGGATAGAAACTGCCGCACCACTCCTTGTAACTGAAGCCCGAAGTGCCGATTCTAACCATGGCGCGATCCTGCTGGCAGCATAATCGGATCGTTGGCTACCCTCCAGCCTCGGCCTTTATACCTCAATCCATCCCACAGCCGATTTCAATCGTATTTTTTTCCGATGGATTTCTCGCCGGCTTGAGAGGCCCGCGGCTCCCGGTGCTTGGCTCTGGCCGCCAATAGATGGGAAATGAAGGGCGGGTTGGGGTCCAGATGAAAGGCTCGCACGCGCTCTTCCACGGCCAGATCGCCGGCGATCCCCCGTTCGTGCTGGCGCACATGCTCGATCCAGGAGTCGACCAGGAAATGCTCGACGAACCGCCCTGGATCGGAAGTGTCGAAGAACAGACCCCAGGCGGTCGCGCCGTCGCGCGAACGCACCACCCGCATCGCGTCCATCGCCCGCTTGAACTCTTCCGCTCGGTCGGGATCGATCCGGTATTCGATCGTGACCAAAACCGGTCCGCTATCGGGAGCTATCTCCATGGCGGTGTCGGGCATCGCGCGATGGGGCGCGGGCTCCATCGTCGGATCGACGTCGGGGGGCAGGCGATAGCGTAGGGCCAACAGCAGGCTTGCCACCATCGAGGCCCCCGCCAACACCATCGCCATGGGGACTCCGGTGCGTTCGGCCAGCCCGCCCCAGAGCAGGCTGCCACCGGCCAATCCGCCCTGGACCACCAGGTTGTAGATGGAGAGCGCCCGCCCCATCACCCAGTTGGGCACCGCCAATTGGGCGGATACGTTGAGCACGGAAAAAGAGACCGTCCAGGTACCGCCGATCATCGCCATCAGAAGGCAGGCCAGCGGGACGTTGCGCACCGCCGCGAGTATCGCCATCAGCACGCCCATCGCGGCTACCGTGCCCTTCGCGATCGCATCGCGGGAGAAGCTCTGATTCAGCCGGGGCAGAAACATGCCGGTGAGGATTGCACCGCTACCGAAGCATCCCACCAGGATACCGAAGCCGGCCGCGCCCATTGCCAGGCGAAAGCGCGCCACGAGTGGGATTACCGCCCAAATCGCGCTGCCGCCGATCACAAACCCGGCGGTGCGCCACATCACGGCGCGCAGGGCGAAGCTGAAGCGGGTATAGCGAACTCCCGCGCGAATCGCTGCCATTACACGCTCATTGGGCAAGCGACTTGGCAAGTTGGGCCGCTGCCATCCGTAGAGCACCCCGATTACAGCCAGGAACGAGAACGCGTTGACGATAAAGGTCAGGCCGGCTCCGGCCCACGCAACTACCAGGCCGCCCAAGGCCGGACCGATCGCGCGGGCGGCGTTGAAATTCATCGAGTTCAGTGTAATCGCGGGAGGTAAATCCTCGCGCGGCACCAGTTCGGGCACGATCGCCTGCCAGACCGGCAGATTCATCGCGACGCCGAATCCCATCAGCAGGCTGAAGAAGAGCAGCAGCCAGGCGCTCATGTGGCCCGTGATCGTAAGCCAACCCAGTACCCCGGCGGCCAAGGCCATCCAGGTCTGGCAGGCGATCAGCAGCCAGCGCCGATTGAGTATATCGGCGTATGCTCCGGCTGGGAGGGCGAGCAGAAGGATGGGGAGATTGGAGGCAGTCTGGATCAGCGCCACCATCAGCGGCGAGGGCGCCAGCGAGGTCATCAGCCAGGCGGCGCCGATGTTCTGCATCCAGGTCCCGACATTGGAAACCAGCGAGGCAATCGACAAGGCCAGGAACAGGCGATGGCGCAGAGCCACCCAGACCGAGGCTTTGGCCAGTACGGGTGCCGGCTCCTGCACTCGCGCCGCATCGGTTTGCTGGGAGCCGTCACTCATGGAGATCCCCATTGTGGTTGGTGGCGCAAGCCGGGCCAAGTAGGTGCGGGGGCGATTTGGTATATGGTCTAGTGATGCCGAGTTTGATACAGATACTTATTTGGAGCGGTCGGAGGCGAGCGCGCTTAAGCCGCAAGCTCTCGGGATAACGGAGATTTTTTCGATGACGCGCGAAGATAGCGAGTTGTTGCTCAAGACCACGACTGGGACGGCGATGGGCGCGATGCTGCGCCAGTACTGGGTTCCGGCGGTACGCGCCGCCAAACTGGAAGTGGACGGCGCTCCAGCCCGAGTTCGTCTGTTTGGCGAAAATTACGTGGCCTTTCGCGCCAGCGACGGCAGAGTGGGCTTTTTCGACGAGGGTTGCCCTCATCGATGCACTTCGCTGGCCTTGGCGCGCAACGAGGACAACGCGCTTACCTGCATCTTTCACGGCTGGAAGATCGACGTTTCCGGCAAGGTCGTCGAAGTCCCCTCCGAGCCGCCGCAGCGGCGCGTCGAATTCGCCGCCAAGGTCCGGGTCAACCATTATCCGGTGCGAGAAGCCGCCGGGGTGGTCTGGGTCTGGTTGGGCAAGGGTGAGCAACCCGCGCCGTTTCCCAACTTTTCCTTCGTCAGCCTGCCGGCCGCGCAGGTGACGGCCATCTCCAGTCCCCTCGGTTGCCATTGGCTGCAGGCCTTGGAATTGCTGCTCGATCCCGCCCGTCCCGAAGTAGCCACCGCTTTGGCTGCCGGCGCCAGCGCCGCGCTGAGCGACAATCCACCGCTGATCGATGTCGAGGCGCGGCCGTACGGTTATCGCGCGGCTTCGATACGCGCGCAAGACGACGGCTCGCGGCGGGCTCGGATTAGCGAATGGGCCTTCCCTTGGTACAGCTTTCTGCCCGGGGATGGAGTCAGCGTGATGGCCGGGGTGGTCCCGGTCGATGACGAGCAGTGCGTGTTGTGGCTAATCGTGGCCAACGCCGCGGGTCCGCTCGATCAGGCGCAGTTGCGCAGGTTGGGTATTTTGGACCGCGACCCGGATAACTTTGCGGCTCAGGCGGCCGCGACCGATTTATGGAATGCGGCCGGGCAGGCGGCATCTTCCAAAACCCATTCGCTGCTCGACGATCTCGTCCTGCCCCAATCCCAGGGCCGGATCCAAAATCTACTCAAGCAGAGTTTGTGCTCCAGCGATGAAATGGTAGTGAAGGCACGCGAGACCTTGCTCCGGGCAGTACGCGAATACGAGGCCGGTAAACCGACTATCGGTTTGGCCGGAGCCATCTCCTACGAGCAGATCCGAGCGACTGCCGGTAACCTTTCGAGTAATGCCGACTGGCATTCGCTCGTGAGCTAGCGCGGAGTCGCCTAAATAGCTTCACAGCGAGCCTCGCGTCATTCGTGAAGCGCCTGTGAAGCTTTTTTCCATCCGCAACCTATTTTCCGGACTTCAAACTAAGCAAAGGGATGGCCGCCGAGCGCGTTCCTGGCTTTCCCCGCCACAGCGGCACCCGGGCGGTTTTTTTTGCTGAAGTCCGCGGTTGGAGGTGTCGCCGCGAGGCGTCGCGAGCGGATAGTTGCCTTGCCGGCGCGAACTGGTTAGGGTCGATCCGACTTGCATTTGGGGAGTTGGTCAGATGGGCTATACGCGTGAACCGGTCCATATCGAACCCAAGGGTTGGGGCCGGGAAATCTGGGTCGCCAACGGCGAAGAATATTGCGGCAAGATTCTGGAAATCGCGCAGGGCAAGCGCTGTTCGTTTCACTTCCATAAGCTCAAGGCGGAATCTTTCTACTTGCTCTCGGGCCGGCTCAAGGTCCGGGTCAAGCGTTCCTCCGATGCGAGCGCGATCGATGAGTTCGAGATGTTGCCCGGCCAATGCATGGACGTACCGCGCGGTTTGGTCCATCAGATGGAAGCGTTGGAAGAAGCCCGCCTGATTGAATTTTCCACCCAGCACTTCGATAGCGACTCCTATCGCTTGATCAAAGGCGATTGATCGCGAAGGTCTTTCTGACCAAAGCGGCCAGTCGATTTCCGGTGCGGTTCGCGCCCTCGGATTGGTCAGGAGCTCGTCCCTAAGCGCGGCCAATCCTCAAGTCAGGCAGCGGCGGACGAAGACCTCGGCTAGAAGCAAAAGGATTATTACGGGAATCAGCAACGGGGTCAGCGGCCGGGTCACGGGTACCTCGCGACCGGTTACCTTGAGCAGGGTTTGGGCCGAGGCGCCGTAGGCTCCGCTGGTCCCCAGCGCCAAGCGGCGCAGCAGGTTCAGATTGGGGGGACGCAGGCGCAGTTCGTCCAGATCGGGGGCCTGGTTGGCAGCCACGCCAAAACCGATCGAGGTCAGCATCTGCTCCTTGTCGCCCGTTTTGCGCCAAAGCGTGGCGGTGTATTTGCCCGGCGGCAGCGTGATCGCGTCGGCACGATACTGATTGTCGGCGCGCGGAGTCATCGGAACTTCCAGCTTGCTGCCCTTGGGTCCCGCGATGCGGCAGACCAGATTGCTGGCGCTGTTGGTGGTCGCGCCCTGGGCTTGGATTCGTACCGAGCCGTCGTCGTTGTGAATGACTTTGAGGTCCATCGCGCCCGATTCGCCCTGGCGCATCGTCCAGGACACAATCTGCGACCACAATTGGGCGTAGTGGTCCCATTGGGTCCACGGCACGGTGGTCAGCGAATCCGGATCGGCGGCGACGATCGCGCTGCGGCCCAGACCGTATTGCCAAGCCACCAGTAGCGGCGTGGTCTGATCGCCGCGTTGGATCGACAGCGGCACGCTGGCGTCGGGTTTGGGCTGGGTGGCGCTGTAAAAATCCAGCGCCGGGACCTGTTGGGCGGGGATACCTTTGAGGATGGGGCTGGTGGCGTCTTCTTTTATCTTGGTCTGATGCTGCGAGGCGATCGCCTGGCGGCTCAGGCGAATGAAAAGCTGGGGCAGCTTTTCGATATCGTCCACCCGGTAGAACGTACCTCCGGTCATTTCGGCGAAGTCCTGCAGCAGGCGCAGGTTCTCCAGGTCGGGGCCGATTCTGACCGTGGAGACCGGCAGATGTTGCTGCGCCAGGTCATACATGAGCTGATCGTGGTCGTGGTATTGGCGGTTGGTGTCGCCGTCGGTGAGCAGGATTATCTGGCGCACCGGCAGTCCGCTTTGAATCAAATCACCCGCCGCAATCTGCATCGCTTCCAGAAAATCGGTGCCGCCGCCGGGCTCCAGCCGCATGATCTTCTGGATCAGTCCGATACGATCGTTGCCTACCCGATGCAGGCGGGAGAGCACGTAGGGTTGCGAATCGAAAGCGATAACGCCTACGTAGTCGCTATCGTCCAACTGATTGAGCAGCGCGATCGCCGCTTCCTTGGCGTAACGGATACGCTCGCCGTCGCGAATGGAAGGATAGCGCGAGTTGTAGCTCATCGAGTTGGAGCGGTCGATGCACAAGTAGACGCCCATCGGCGCGCGGCTGGGCGGCGGCGGCTGGGGCATGAATTTGATTGGCAGGGTTTTTTCCAACAGGCTGTTCTTGAAACCCTGATCCCGCAGCGCGCTGCCGGTCACAATCAGGCCGCCGCCGAAGTCGGCGACATAGTGGCTGAGCGCGGTCTGGGCCGCTACCGGCAACGATTTGGCGCTGGCATCATCGACGATCACGGCCTGATAGGCCAGATAATCTTCGGCGTTGGTGGGCAAGCGCTCGGGCGTGGTTTCATCCACCGCGTAATCGCGCAGCTTGAGCGCGGTGGTCAGGCTGACCGGCACGTCGGCCGAGGCAATCAGGACTCGCGGCGGCGGGACCACCGAAGCGACCATCTCGGCGCTCGGATTGACCACTTCCAATCCGGCCGGCGCGCTCAGTCGCACTGTCAGCAGATGGGCCCCGGGCTGGTCCAGATGCATGGGAATTTCGTACCGATTGAGCCCTGGAGTGAGCCGGATGGGATAGCTGCCGACCACGGTTTTCTCGTGAGAGAGCGTGATCTGGGCATCCAACGGAGTAGGCACGTCGCTGTCGATCGCCAGTTGCAGGGCGAAACTCAGATGGGCGCGTATCGGGTTGGGCGCATCCAGCGAATCGATCGCGATACGCTGGCGCTGCGAGGGTGGCGGCGCCGCGGTATAAACCTGAACCCCCTGGTCGACCAGTTCCGGCAACTCGTCGCTGGCGCTGCCCTGGGTCTGATTGCCGTCACTGAGCAGCAGCAACTTCTTTTGGTTGCTTGGGGGAAAGACGCTGGCCGCGGCGCCCAGGGCGGCGGCGATATCAGTGCCGCCACGGTCGATGGGGGCGTTGGGAGCGCCTGTGGCGTGGTTGATGAGCTGAGCGTCGCGCCCAAAGCCCATCACTTCCAACTGGTCGTGCGGGCCCAGCGCCGAGCGCAGTTCCGTTACCCGATCTTCCATCCAGCGGCTCTGATCCGGGGCGATCGAGCGCGACCTATCCAGCAGCGCGATGATGGTCAAGCGATGGGCGCGAGTCAGCGTCTGCGTGGTCGGGCCGGCCAGCGCCACCACCAGGACCACGAAGCAAGCCAACCGCAGAACGGTGGCGGTAATCTGGGCCCACGAGCGAGGAGCGGCGCGATTCAACCAGCCTGGCAGTACCACCAACGGGCTTAGTAGCAGGAGCCAAAGCAGCAGCGGCTGTTCAAACAATTTGGGCCCCTCCCTGCATCGCGCGCCGGGCCAGCAGCGCGCTTTCCAACAGTATGGCGACCAGGGCGCACACCAACAGCCATACGCCAATGGGGCGCATCGGCAGGGCCGGCGCCACCGGGGCGAAAGCGGTCGGCGGTTGCGTTCCCAATCCGCCATTGGCGGGGCCCTGGGCGCCCACGCTCAGGTCCGACTCGCGGGCGTCAAAGTAGTTGGCCAATATCAATTCCTTGCGCTGGCCCAGCGTCACTTCGTAAGGACCGGCATGCAGGGGCAGCAAGCGAACGCGATCGCCGTAGCCGGGCTGCAAGGTAAAGGTGCTGCCGTCAGGGGCGCGCACGCTGGCCGCGACGGTGGCCGGAATCGTCACATAGCTCCCGGTCGCCACCACCCGCACCTCCCTGGGCGCGGTCAAGGCCTTTACCAGATCCACGGTCAGGACCAGGGTGTCGAGCATGTCGGGATTCATCAAGCGATGGCCGCGAATGTCGAAGGCGATTACGCCCAGCCGACCATGAGGGCCGCTGCCCCGCGCCGCCAGGGTGAGAACCACGCTGCTTTGCGGCCCGGTGCCGCGCGCCACCGTATCCATCCAATCCGGCAGGCTGAGTTCCCGGGTGGGCCCGAGATCCAGCGGCCGCGTCAGCGGCCCGAGGTCGAGCCGATCGTCGAGCTGGCTAGCGGCCAAAGTCCCGCGCACCCGCACATTGGTGCCGGAGTGGGGAAAGATCAGAAGCTTGGCGGTGCTATCGATCGCGACCTCGTCGCTGTCATGCAGAATCAGCAAATCGGGATGGCTGCCGGCGAAGCCGGCTAGATCCTGCGGCGTCAGCTTGGCGGCGTCGCCCGCCATGACCTGGGCGGCCGGAGCCACCGCGCGCAGCACCCGTGCCAGATCGTCGCGCACCGAAGGATCGGGCGAGAGCACGATTACTTTGAGCGCGCGCTCGGGAATCGCGTAAGCGTAGCGTACGTTGTCGGCGGCCAAACCGTCGGGGCTGAGAATCCGAGCCTCCACCACACCCGCGACCTTGAGCGGACCGAAGGGGACGATGGCGGTAACCTTGGGCGGGACAATCATGGTGGAGCGCGTCACCAGGTTGCCGGCCACCGAGATGCCCACCACCACCAGCATCGGATGGTTGGACAAATTGCGGACATCGCAATAGCCCGGGCTCTTGTTGGGCGTGCCAGGTTCCAAGCCGGTGATCGCGGCGTTGTCCAGCGGCGTCCCCACCGGGTGAAAAACCAGGCGCGCACCCTGGTTGAGCAGAGACTGGGTTCCGGCTGGCATCCGCGACGCGAACAGGTCGATATGGTCGGCCTCCCGCACCCGCATCAGCGCGCCGGCCAGGGCCGCGGGGGTGGCGGCGACATCTTCGGTGCGCAGGGCGTCAAGCGCGCGCCGAATCGCAATTCGATCGTTGGTAAACGGGCTTTCCACGATCGGTTGGCCGGCATAGCCGACCACGCTGAACTGATCCGCCGGACCGGCGCCGTTGACCAGGCGCAGGGCCTGGGCGCGCGCTTCGTCCAGACGCGTGTGCGAGCCCTCGCCCGCGCTCATCGCCGCCGCGAGATCGAAGACCAGCGCATGGCGATGGCCTTGGCCGGCAGAGGGGCGCAAGCGCAGGAAGAGTCCGGCCAGAGCCAGACTCAAGACCGTCAACGACAGGGCCTCCAACCAGAAGAAGACATCCAGGCGCAGGAAGCGAAAGCTGGAGGCGGGAGCCTGGACCTCGTCGAACAGGAGCAGGCTGGAGACTTCTACCGTGGAGCGGGTGCGGGCGCGCAGATAAATCAGCACCAGACCAACCAGGCTTAGAAGAAAGAGCAGATTGAGCGGTGCCAGAACACCCATCGCTACTGAACCAGACCCAGACGGGGTAGCTCCTTAGTCAGGAAGTCATCGTAGCAGTCGGCGCCGATGGCGGCGGCGTAATAAATCTCGTGCTGTTTGCAGAACTCCTGCAGTTCCTCGCGCAAGCGCGCCAGCCGCCGGCGGCAGGCTTCCACCGCTGCCGGAGTCAGGGTCAGCTCGCGGATCTGGCCGCTTTCGCAGTCGCGCAGGCGATAAGCGCCGGGCGAGAGTTGGATGGCAGCCTCGCGCGCGCCCAGAACCTGGATCGCCTTGACTTCGTAACGGGCCGTCATCAAGCGGGAAAGCGCGGTGGCGTAGAGTTCACGGTCATAGAGAAAATCGGAAATAACGATCACCACTCCGGCTGGCCGGCGCTGGTTGAGCAGATGCATGACGGCCTCGGAGAGCGTGGTCTGCCCGCCCGCCTGAATCTCGGTCAGCATCGGGCGCAGCCCGTGATAGGATTCGGTGCGGCGCACGAAGTCCGTCAGGCGATAGATCGGGCGGCCGCGATAGGCGGCGAAGCTCATCAGGCGCACTGGGTCGTTCTCGCCCAGACCGATATAGGCCAGGGCGGCGGCCAGAATTCGGGCCAAATCGAACTTGTGATCGGAAGCCGGCATCCCCATCGAGGCGCTGGCGTCGATCATGATCGTGACTTCGGTCTCGCGTTCGACCTTGTAGGAACGAATCAGGAGCGAATCCAAGCGCGCCATCGCATTCCAGTCCAGATAGCGGAGGTCGTCACCCTCGGCGTAATCCTTGAAGCTCTCGACCTCCAGCCCGGCGCCGCGAACCCGGCCCAGGGCGCGCCGTCCCAGACGCACGGTGCGTGCCCGCCGAATTCCCAAGGCAAGGTTGTCCAGGCGCTTGAGAAACGATGGCTCGAAGGCCTGCTCCAACATGCCCGACTTATCCGTGGCGCGAGTCGCGCACCGAGTGGACGACTTTTTGGACTAGATGCGCGGAGTCCACGCCGTCGGCTTCGGCGGCATAGTTCAAGGTCAGGCGATGGCCCAGAGCGGCGTAAGCGACCCGCTCGATATCCTCGAAAGCCACGTTGGCGCGCCCGTCCAATAGAGCGGTGACTTTGGCCCCTAACATCAAGGCCTGTCCGCCACGCGGGCTGGAGCCGAAATTGACGTAGCGGTTGATCGCGGGGTCGCGCGCCAGCCCGTCCTTTTTGGGCACGAACTTGGAGGTTTCGGGCACCGTGGCCCGAATCACGCGGGCCGCATACTGCTCGACTTCGGGGCCGACTATCACCTCGCGCACCAATTGCTTGAGCGCTTCGATGCGAGCGGCCGCCTCGCTGGCATCGAACAGCGGCTCGACCGTATGCAGCTCGGCGCCGGTGGTGGTGGAAATGATGCGCACCAGCTCGCCTTCATCGGGATAGTTGAGGTGGACTTTGAAGAAAAAGCGGTCGAGCTGAGCTTCGGGCAAGGGATAGGTGCCTTCCATCTCGATCGGATTGAGCGTGGCCATGACGAAGAAGGGGGGTGGCAAGGGATAGGTGGTGCCGGAGACCGTGACCTGCAATTCCGCCATCGCTTCGAGCAGCGCGGATTGGGTCTTGGGCGTGGCGCGGTTGATTTCGTCGGCCAGCAGGATATGGCAAAAGACCGGCCCAGGATTGAAGCTGAATTCGCGCCGGCCGTCCTCGCTGCTCAAAATGACCCGGGTCCCGGTGATGTCGGCCGGCATCAGATCGACCGTGAACTGAATCCGGTTGAAGCTCAGGTTAAGCGCCTGGCCCAATGCCTTTACCAGCATGGTTTTGCCGGTTCCGGGCACCCCTTCAATCAAGACATGGCCGCCGGCGAAGAGCGCAATCAGCAATTCTTCGACCGCCTGCTCATGACCCACGATTACTTTGTGGACCTCGGCCTGGATGCGGCGGAAGGTGCGGGCGAAATCGGCTACGGTGGGGATTTCAGTCAGGGTTTGATTCATCGTTCGAAAACACGCCTTATGGTCTCGCGGTCGTTGGCTGGCACCGTGGTGCGCACCAGGGGCTGGTCGGCATACTGATGGGAACTCAAGCCAACTTTGACCTTGGGGGGGTTATAGGGTTGACCGTCGTGGATTGGCGAATGCGCTTGTAGACGCGCATCCACCGGAATTTCGAAATTGTCCGTGCCGTGGCGCACCAGCGCGTCCGGCGGCCCCATCAGGCTGTCCGGGTCGGTCCCGCCGCCATGCGAGGCCCCGCCCCCGCCGTTGCCGGTACGCTGGCGCGACTGCTGGTCGCTATCGCCCGACTGGGTTGAGTTCTGACCCGGCGCGTTGACCTGGCTCATTGGGGTGTTGGGATTGGCCGGAGCCTGCATCTTGGTGGGCGCGCCGGACATCGAATTGCTGTCGTTGGGCACGTTGGTCTCGGGGCCCGAGGTCTGATTGGCATTGCCCGAGCCTAGTGGTCCGGGCTGCTTGTTGCTATCGGCTAGCTGCTGATCGCTGGTGGGGTTGCTATAGCCGGGCTGTTGCAGCGGCGGCGCCTCGGGATTGGAGTTGTCCAAGGTTTGCGCCAGCCGCATCTTGACCTTATTCTCGGGATTATCATCGGCGCCGGTCAAGCGATTTTGCAGGCTCGAGGCCAGATCGCGGGCGCGGTTGACCAAGCTGTTGTGATGGTCCTGCGGCAGTGTGCGCGCTTCTCCTTGCAGACGCTGCGCCAAATCGCGCAACTGCTGAGCGTTGCCCACGATTTCGGCCGGTGCGCCGTGTGACCCGTTGCTGGGCTGCACCTGCGAAGGGTCGATGTCCATCGCCGCCGCCATCTGCGCCTGCGCGGCGAGCTGGCGTTGGCGGGCGACATGGGCCGATACTCCGGCCAACAGCGCTATCAGGCAGGCACTCACAAAGGCATAGAATGCGGGCGAGAGGCGCCGGCGCTCGATCCGCGCCGGCTCGAACTCAGGGACCTTGAGCAGGGTGTCTTCCACCAGGTAGGGCCAGAGGCGATGGCGATTGGCCTGATCGCGCAGGCCAACCAGCGTGATCAAGCGCCCGCGCAACTCCGCCCGATCGTCGGTCAGGTGGGCGGTGACGGGGATACTGGCGAACCGGTTCACAGCCTTGACAATCACCCAAGGCAGCGCGATGAGGGTGGCCAGTGTGGCAATAGCCACAGTAACCAGAAACAGTTCGGGAGTGGCAAAAAAGGCCGCGAGCATCACGATCGCCGCGGCTCCGAGCAGCACGGTCAAGGTGGAAAAGATCAGCTGCTGGGTAGCAAGCGAATTGATTCGTTTACCCACCCGGGACAATTGCCGCAGGATAAGGTCACACCCCTCTGCGGCGGGGAGGACGGGCGGCTCTTGCTTGGTTGCCATCGGTGGATTCGCGCGCGCTTTGTCACGATACACCGCCATAACTCGACTCGTCCAGCCCACTTCAATTCTCGTTGGTACGGCCAGAACTGATGGATTGCGTTACCCCGTCATCCTATTGCGCGCGCAAGACCATCGCACGATGCCAAGCGCGCACCCTTGGTTATGATAGCCTTCCGATCGCTCATGCCAAAGTAGTCTTCTTCACGTGCCGGCCCCCTGCGCCGTCTTGACTTAGCGCCGGCGACTTACGCCCAAGGCGGGACAATCCTGCGATATTGGGCATTGCGAGCAGCGCGGCGAAACCGGTTGGCAGATGGTTTGGCCGAAGGCGACCAGTAGTTCGTTGAATTCCAGCCAGTAGCGCCGTGGGAGCGTGCGGCGCAGGGCAGCCTCGGTCTGCTCCGGGGTTTTGGTGCGGACCAGGCCCCAACGGTTGGAAATGCGATGGACGTGGGTATCGACGCAAATTCCGGGTTTACCAAAGGCCTGGGTCACGACCAGATTGGCGGTTTTACGACCAACCCCCTTCAGCGTCAGCAGAAGCTCGATGCGGTCGGGTACCTGGCCGTCGAAGCGCGCCAGCAGATCGGCGCTCAAGTCGCGAATGGCGCGGGCCTTGGTCCGATAGAAGCCCACTGGGTAGATGGCGCGTTCGATCGTGCCCAGCTCGCAGGCCGCCAGCGCCGCCGGCTCACCGGCCAGGGCGAACAGTCGCGCGCTGGCCTGAGCCGTAGTCTGGTCCTTGGTCCGCAAGCTCAAGATGCAGCCTATCAGGACCTTGAAGGGGTCGCGCTGCTCAGCCGCGATCAGCGCCATCACCGGCGCCTTCCAGGTCGGCGCCAACCGGCGCAACAGGCTGATCGTCCGCCCAAGCCTCCGAGGATTCAGCAGAGGCGCGCCGGTAGAGCCAGCCCTGGGATGGTGCGCGCCGAGTTTTGCCCTTTCCTCGTATTCCACCTGTTCCTGGCCCACCTTGGATCTGAAGCCGCAGCTTGCGCCGCGACCGCGGTGATTGCAAACCGCGGCCCGCGCGCCAACAATCGGCGCTAAAGTGTGCTGGGACCGCCGCCGGCTGGTCTCGATTAAGAGAGAGCGCCTACACCTCGATGAAGCTAAGACGATATCCAGGCTTGCCCACGATCAAGCTCAAGGCCGCCAGCGCGGCTATGCACTTACCCGGCTATTCGAGTTGGGTTCCAGTAGCTCCGGTGGTTGCGCTGATAGGCCTGCTGGCCCTGGCCAGTCCTGGATGGGCGCAGAGCGGCAAGCCGGTGAACTGGGACGCCATCACCGCGGAAGCCACCACGCTGCTTTCCAAATACATCCAGATAGACACGACCAATCCGCCGGGCAACGAGTTGGCGGCGGCGCGATTTCTGCGCGAGCAATTCTTGGCGGCGGGCATTCCCGCCGTGGTCTTTCAGCCCGCCCCGGGTCGCGGCATCGTGGCCGCGCGCTTGCGCGGCGCCGGTCGCCATCGCAAGGCGGTCATCTTGTTAAGCCACATGGACGTAGTGGCGGCGGCCGCCGCGGACTGGTCCGAGCCGCCCTTTGACGGGGTGGTCAAAGGCGGTCAGATCTGGGGGCGCGGGGCGCTGGACGATAAGGGGCCGGGAGTAGTCGAGCTGATGGCGCTGCTGGCGATCAAGCGCGCGCGCATCCTGCTGGACCGCGACATCATTTTTATTGCCACCGGCGACGAAGAAGCTGGCGGCAAGATGGGCGTTGGATGGTTGGTCAATCACGAGCCGGATCTTTACGGCGACGCAGGCTACGTGCTCAACGAAGGCGGCGGGATTCGCGACTACAGAGATGGTCACAAGCTGTACGCGGTGGGGGTGACCGAAAAGAGCCCGTTGTGGCTCCATCTGACCGTCAGCGACAATCCGGGCCATGGTGCAGTGCCACCGCGCCATTCAGCGGTGACCCGAATCGTCAGCGCGCTGGCTAAGCTGATTGATTATAACAATACGGCGCCGGTCGACGTTCTGCCGGTGGTTGGTCGTTATTTCGCCAAGTTGGCCGCCATCGATCAGCTACCGCCTGCCGCTGCCAAGCTGCGCCAAGCACTGCGCAAGAATCCTGATTTCGCTAGCCGATTTCTCTCGGTCCCTTTCCAGAGCGCGCTGGTGCGCAACACGATTACACCCACCGTGGTCAACGCCGGTTACAAGACCAACGTGATCCCAGCCACGGCCAGCGCCGATCTGGATTGTCGCCTGTTGCCAAATGTCAGCCCCAAGGACTTTATCAGGATTGTTCACGAGGTCATCGCCGACAACGGGGTCAAGGTGGAAAGCACCTTGAGCTTTCCCAGCGTAAGCTCGCCCGAGCATTCGCCGTTGATGGAAGCCATTACCCTTTTGGCGCATAGAATGGACAAGGGCGCAGTGGTGGCGCCGATGATGACCAGCGGTTTCAACGATTGCCACTATTTTCGCGAGCATGGCCTGGTCGCCTATGGCTTCGTCCCTATTCCGCTGCGCGCCGACGAACCCCATGGCGTGCACGGTGCCAACGAGCATCTGGCGATCGCCGACCTGCGGGCGGGAATTCAGCGAATGTTTGTGTTGCTGCAAATTTTGGGCGGCAAGTGAGGCAATAAGATGTTACGTGCGGGAGTCGGATTGTCCGCTGCTCGCCAGCCGCGCGAAGCCGCCCGCGAAGCGGCGTCGGCGGCGCTAAGCCAGGCTGGGGCGGCACAGGCCCAGGCCGCGATTTGCTTCGTCAGCAGCGCTCATGCCGCCGCTTACGGCCAGATCGTGCGGCTGCTGTCCGAGTATTTGGGCACCGATACGGTGGTGGGCTGTAGCGCGCGTGGCGTGCTGGCGGGAGGGCGTGAGATCGAGCGCGGTCCCGCACTGGCGCTGCTGGCAATAAGCGGCGATCGCCTCGGCGCCGAGCGCTTGTTCGTGCCCGGCTTGAAGGGGCGTTCCAGCGAGGCTGCGCGCGAACTGGCAGCACTGGCGAGGCCGGCGCTGGGCAAAAACAATTTGCTATACGTTTTTCCCGACACCTACAACGTCGAGCCGCAGTCGTTCATCGCGACTTTGGAGCAAGAGCTTCCGGGTGTCGTGATTATTGGTGGCGGGGCCAGCGAGGACGGCTCCTTGGGCGAGACCGCGGTATTTTGCGGCAATGCGGTTAGCAGCAACGCGGTCAGCGGGCTGCTACTGGTGGGCGAGTTGGAGATAAATACCGGTTCGGCCCTGGGCTGCCGACTGATCGGCCGCCCGCTACGCGTTACCGGGGCCCGCGAAAATATCCTCTTGGAACTTGACAACCAGCCCGCCCTGACCGTCCTCAAGCAGATGATCGGTCCCTTGGCCGAGGATCTCGAGCGCGCCGCCGCCGTGGTTTATCTGGCCACTGCGCTGGATGCCGACGCCACTGGCCTGGAACATGGCCGCTACCTGGTCCGCAACTTGTTGGGTTTCAATGAGCGCCATGAGGCCATCGCCGTCGGCTATCGGCCGCGCCCAGGCGAGCTGGTGGGCTTTGCCCTGCGCGACGCCGAAGGGGCGCGCGAGGATTTGAAGCTGACGCTTGCGGGCTTGCAGGCGGCCCAGAAGCAACCGCCGGCTTTCGGCATCTATGTCGATTGCGTGGCTCGCGGCAGCGCTTTGTATTCGGTTCCAGATCACGACAGCGCGTACATTTCGCGCCAGTTTCCCGCCCTTCCGATTGCCGGGTTCTTCAGCGGCTTCGAAATTGGCCCGGTCGCCGCCGCTACTCGCCTTTTGATCTATTCGGGGGTCCTGGCCCTGGTGTCGGAAAAATCGGACGCTAAGTCCAACCCCGTGGGGTAACTTAAGGCGGGTTCGGAGCAAGCTTGGCGCCGAGATTTCTTTACGACGCCGTCAGGCAGACGAGTGCGGACGTAATCGCGCCGCAGCTCCAGGAGCTGCGCGGCGAGATTGTGGGCTTGCGCGGTGAGATGCGCCGGCTCGAGAAGCGGATCGATGACGGTGTGGCTTCTTTGCGCAGTGAAATCGCCTCAGTGCGCAACGAACTGGTCCAACTGCGCAAACGGCTGGACGACACCAACGTACGCTAGGTACGCGAGCGGCTGGCCGCGCTGGAGCCCGCGATGGCACATCGCACGCGGTAATGACCGCATTCTCAACGAGGCGGTTGCTGTCCAGGCGCGCGCTTGCGCATCAGCCAGCGGCCGTACCAATAGCCAAAATAATTGATGAACTCCATCTGATGGCCCAGGGCGGCGGATTGTCGGCCGCGCAAGCTTGCCGCGACCATCCGGAGCAGGTTGCGTAAGAGCTTGTCCAGTCGGTTGTGGGTCGTCCCTCCCCGGACCGCGCTGCCCAAGCCATAACTGAAGCTTTTTTGACGCAAGTATGAAGGTGCCAAGCGTTCGGGTCCGATCACATGATAGACAACGGCTTCCGGTACCAGGTCGACCTTGCCCCCGGCGCTGATAATGCGGGCGAAAAGCTCGGTGTCCTCGCCGCCTATCGGATAGCCGCCGAACACCCCCAGATCTTCGCGGAAATAACCAAAGCGTGCGAAGCAGTCCCGTCTCATCGCCAGATTGGCGCTGTAGAGCAGGGGCAGGAGCGCGGGGCGTGGTCTGCTGGGATCGCCCACTGCAGGCTCGTGGATCGCCAGCTTGCCGTAAAGCTCAGGGCCCATCCAGGCAGGCGGCGGGACCTCCCAAAGAGGTAGTACCAGACCGCAGGCCACATCCAGATTGCGCTCTTCCATCGCCGTCAGCATGGCCCGCAACCATCCGCGCTCGACCAGCACGTCGTCATCAACGTAGAGCACAATCGCGCCTTGTGCTTCGCGCGCGGCGCGATTACGCGCGAAGCTCGAGCCCTGGCGCGGTTCGTAGATGCGCCGGGTGGGAAAGGGTGCGCGACAAGCGAAGTCCTCGACCACCTTCGCGGTCGCGTCGGTGGAACAGTTGTCGATCACCAGACATTCGATCGCATCCGCGCGCACGCGCTCCAACTGGCTCAGACTGGTCAGGGTGCGTGCCAGCGATGGCGCTCGATTATGGGTGGGAATCGCCAGCGTGATGCTCATCGGAGGTGATGGTGCGCGCGGTGACGGTGATAGTGACGATGGCCTAGGCGATGAGCGAGCGGGGGACTTATCGGAGCGGGGGCGATGGGGGCGACGTGAGCCGGCGCAGCGATCGGATCGCGTTCCTGATAATCGGCCAGCTTGGGCGGTGGACCATCGCTGGCAGAGAAAATCAAATCCACCGGCGCTACCACCACGCGCGCCCCGGCTTGGATATCCGCCGGCGCGTGCAGGGCCAAGCCGAAAGCCAGCCGACCCGCCGGCCGCAAGGAGGGCGAGGCGGGATTGAAGTCCACAAATCCCAGCGGCACCGCCAGCGGGGTGTGATCTTCATAATAAATTGCCTTGGGCATTCCCGCCACGACGCTGTAAAACGTCACGCGCAGCTTGAACTGGTCGATCGAGCGCTGGCCCTGGTTGATGACCACACCGAAGATGCCGGCCTGGCCCGATCGGGTGGGTTGACGCGTCACTTTGGTTACTTTTAGCCGAGCCAGATAACGCCTTGCCTGTTCGCGTTGGCTGAGGGCCTTTTCGACCAAACCGGCTTCCCGTTGATAGCGCAGGGCCACACCCTGGCTGCCGCTGAAGGGTGCTTCGTCGAGCAAGGCCAGGATCTGATGGTAGAGCGCGGCCGCGCGTGCGAAGTCGTAGTTGTGAAAGGCCACAACCGCCTGCTGGCGCAATTGAGCCGCGCGTGCCTTGATCGGAAATCCCCCCACCAGATGCCATCGATGGTGTTCCTTCACCATCACCAATGCATCGATGTAGGACAGGAGCGGATAGCGATGGTCTTTCAGTTGTTGTGGGATGACCTCCGCGGGTAGCCCGCTATCGGTTAGCATCCGTTGCCAGAGATCGAGGTTTGGAGTGGTAATCGCGACCGGAACGACCACCATCCCGTTTACGACGCGGCTGGGCTCGGTTGCGTATTGGGTCGCCTGCTCCAGCGGCGCGAACCAGCGCGCGGGAACGTCAGGTGCCAAGGGCGGCGCGCTGAGAAATTCGGGCTGGGTAAGCGCCTGTCGCTCCGGTTCGCTCAGCATCGTGTAGCAACGCGAAGTGGCGCCGGTTTTCAGTGCCAGCAAATATTGCTGGGCGGCTAGGCGCGGTCCGTCTCCGGTGCAGCCAGCGAGAGCCAGGATTAAAAACATGACCCCGGCTTTCCTCTTAAAATGCATGCCGCCCAAACTCATCGCGAACGCCACCCTTCCTTTTGGCGCCTGTCGCTCGGCCCCTCTAGCCGCCGTCAATCCAACCCCCTCAACTGTTTCAACTGCAGCGTGTGGCGCTTATCCTTGGTGACTTCGAGTTAGGGAATCAAGTCAATCGCGATGAGCACCGCCAGCGCCCTGCCCTTAACGATTTTCGCCCTGACCTACCTGGCGTTAGCGCTGGGCAGGTTACCCTATGTACGCCTGGATCGCACGGGCGCGGCGACGGTGGGAGCGATCGCGATGGTCCTGACCGGGACCCTGTCGGAGGGGGCGGCTGGGCGGGCGGTCGATTTTCATACCTTGGGGTTGTTGCTCGGGATGATGATCCTGGTGGCCGATTTACGCCAATCAGGCGTCTTTGCTTACGTTGCCCATACGGTATTTCGGCGCGCTCGCACCGGTTACGGCCTGCTGGCTCTGATCGTGGCCGTTTCGGGTGTGCTGGCGGCGTTCTTCGTCAACGACGTGGTTTGCTTGATTTTAGCCCCGCTACTCACGGGAATCGCCGCCGATACCGGAATCGACGCCGTGCCCCTGTTGCTGGGGCTGGCCACCGCCACCAACATTGGATCGGCGGCCACCATCACCGGGAACCCGCAAAACATGATCGTCGCCGGGTTTGCCAAGCTCAGATACGTCAGTTTCCTGAGGCATGTCGGTCCGAGCGCGGTGGTCGGTCTGATCCTCGATTTCGGGGTAATTGCCCTGGTTTACCGCGCCAGCTTAAAGCAGAAATGCAAAGCGCGGGCGGATGATCCGCCGCGGGTTCCCAGCCGGTTGCTGGCAATCAAATCCAGCTTGATTGCCTTGGGCGCGCTGGTCGGTTTTGCCCTCGGCTTCCGCACCGACCTGGTTGCCTTGAGCGCAGCCTCGGTCGTGTTGCTGATTGGTCACAGTCCGCTGGGCCGCATCTACGATCAGGTCGACTACACCTTGCTCTTGATGTTCGCCGGATTGTTCATCGTCGTGGGAGGAGCCGAGACCACCGGTTTTCACAAGCAGCTCCTGCATCTGATCGGCGCGGGACGGCTGAACAATCCCGCCATCTTGACCGGCACCGCGGCGGTCCTCAGCAATCTGGTCAGCAACGTGCCGGCGGTGATGCTTTTTCGGCCGCTCTATCCTTTGCTGGGGCATTCGGCTCGGACGGGGATGTTGTTGGCGGCAGCCAGCACCTATGCCGGCAATTTGACCCTGCTCGGCTCGGTTGCCAATCTAATCGTAGTGGAGAACGCTCGCGCCCACGGCGTTCATCTGAGCTTTGGCGAACACCTGAAAGTAGGCCTGCCGATTACGCTTCTAACCCTGGCCCTGGCCACCGTGATGGTCCGCTGAATGCCTCGGCGCTACTGTCGCCGGCGGCTGTGAACGGGCCTGCGGCAGATAGGCGTACAGCTTCACCGACTCGCAGGAAGCGACCACCTCGGCCACCATCCGCGCCACATCCAGAGCGGCTTCGGCCGCCTCGACCTCGGCTATGCGGGCGTGGGTCTCGGGATGGCGCGGAATGAAGAGCGTGCAGCAATCCTGGTCGGGCAGGATGGAGGTTTCGAAGGTGCCCAGGCGGCGGGCCTGCTCGACAATTTCGTTTTTGTCCATCCCCACCAGCGGGCGGATCACGGGAAGCGCGGCCGCGGCCTCGATCACCTGCAGGTTGGGGAGGGTTTGCGACGCGACTTGCCCCAGGCTCTCTCCCGTGACCAGGGTTTGCGCCCCTTCGCGCGCGGCCAGGGCGCAGGCCACCCGAAGCATGAAGCGCCGATAGAGGATCACGCGCAGGGGGCGATGGGTTCGGGCGATAATCTCGCGTTGCAGCAGCCCGAAGGGGGCCAGGTAAAGCATCGCTTGGCCCTGATAGCCGACCAGATGCTGGGCCAACTCGCGGGCCTTGTCCTGGCTTGCTCGCGACAACATCGGATAGCTATGGAAATGCACGTAATCCAAGGCCAAGCCGCGGCGCATCATGCGCCACGCGGCGACCGGCGAATCGATCCCGCCCGAGAGCAGCGCCAACCCACGCCCGCTGATTCCCACCGGCAAGCCGCCGGCCCCCTCCTGCTTGCCCGCTGCCACCAGGGCGCGGTCGGCAAAAATCTCCACCGTCACGGTGGTTTCGGGGGCGGTCAGATCAACCCGCCATCCCGTGGCGGATGCAATCGCGCCGCCGACCTCGCGGTCGACCTGCATCGAGTTCAGCGGGAAGCGCTTGTTCTCGCGCCGAGTGCGCACCGCGAAGCTGCGTCCTGGGTGGGCCAGGGCGCAGGCCAGAGCCTGGCGCTTGATTGCCTCCAGTTCCGGAGCGACGCTGTAGCTGAGCGAATAATTTTGCAGTCCGAACAGCCGCCGGGCGCGCTCGTGGAGCAGATGGTCGGGTAATCGTTCGGGCACTTCCAGCATCAAGCGGGGGCCGGCGCTGTGAATCGGTCCCAGCGCCCAATCGCTCGTCAGGGCGCGCAAGTTGCGCTTTAGCTGGTCGACAAAGCGCCAGCGGTTGCGCCCTTTAAGCGCGATTTCGTGATATCGCCCGATCAGGTACCGCATCGTAGCCTCGACAATAGCCGGTCGGCGCTCTTCTCGCGACCGCCGCGTCTGTACAAGCGCTCAGCCGCGCGATAGGACAACGGGCCAGGGGAGCCGCGGACCCAGCCATCGCACAGCTCTCGCTTAGCCCCTAAAGCACAGGCTGGCGAGAGAATCGAAAAATGGGGTGGGAAAGCAGCCATGCTCTGGTGACCGGATACGAAACTCAGCTCGATGACCTGCGCCGGCGGTTGGTCGCCGCCGAGTCGATTGACACGTCGCAGCCGCAGGGGCGGGTGCAGGCGGCGGTGATGGTGCCGCTGGTGGTGGTCGCCGGCGCGCTCGAGATGCTCTTCATTCGACGCTCCGAGCTGCTCTCCAGCCATCGGGGGCAGGTTGCGTTTCCCGGCGGTCGGGTCGAGCCTTCGGACAAAAACCTGCTCGCCACGGCGCTGCGCGAGGCGCAGGAGGAAGTGGCCCTTAGCCCGGGCGCGGTGACCGTGCTGGGTCGTCTGAGTACTGTGCGCACGAATACCACCGGCTTTCTGGTTACCCCGTTCGTAGGTCTGATCGAATCCGCGGCTCAGTTGCGAGCCGATGAGCGCGAAGTGGCCGAAATTTTCACCGTGCCGCTGTCAAGTCTCGCCGATCCCACCCTGCGCGGCGAGCATCATTGGGACAGCCAGGGGGCACGGCGGGTCTTCCCAGCCATCTTTTACCAAGGCAAGGTCATTTGGGGCTTGACCTTGCGCATTACCGAGGAATTGCTCGGCTTGCTGTAGCGCGCGAGGATAGGCAGGCCGATCGAGCCGCCGCCTTGAAACGGGAAAAGTCTGGAATCGCCGTCGAGTAAGCTTCCTGGGGCGCGATTGCGCGTGCCCGCCAGAAATTGACAGAATAGATAGCCTTGGTCTAGGCTGTATCTTTCCTGATGAGGGCGCCAAACCGGCCAACCGACTTTTTATCGATAGAAAATGTTTGAGACCTTAAGCGATCGGCTCGAAGGCGTCTTCAAAAAGCTGCGCGGGCAGGGGCGAATTACCGAGCGCAACATCGAAGAGGCGGTGCGCGAGGTGCGTCTGGCGCTGCTCGAAGCCGACGTCAACCTCAAGGTCGTTCGCCAGTTTATTGATCACGTTACCCGCAAGGCCTTGGGCCAGGAGGTGCTGCGCTCGCTCAGTCCCGAGCAGCATCTGATTCGCTTTGTCGCCAATGAGTTGCGCGAGGTGATGGGCGGCAACGCGCGCGAGTTGGATCTGAAGGTCAAGCCGCCGGTCAAAGTGATGCTGGTGGGGCTGCAGGGCTCGGGCAAGACCACCTCGCTTGCCAAACTGGCGCGCTGGCTGAAGGTCGAGCGCAAGCGCCGCCCACTGTTGGCCTCGGTCGACGTCTACCGGCCGGCCGCGATGGAGCAGTTGCGGGTGTTGGGGCGGCAGATTGAGGTTCCGGTCGTCGAGAGCCACGAGGGACAGGATCCAATCGAAATCGCCAGTAACGCACTCAATCGGGCCGACGTTGGTGGATTCGATGTCCTCCTGCTGGATACCGCCGGCCGGCTCCAGATCGATGACGAAATGATGGACGAAGTGGCGCGGCTGCAAACCGTGCTTCGTCCCCATCATACTCTGTTGGTCGCCGACGCGATGACTGGGCAGGAAGCCGCCAGCGTGGCCCAAGGCTTCCACGATCGGCTTAAATTGTCCGGCGTGATCCTGACCAAGCTTGACTCGGATGCGCGCGGCGGCGCCGCGCTATCGGTGCGGGCGGTGACCGGGGCGCCAATTTTATTCGCGGCGATGGGTGAGCGGCTGGAGGCCTTCGAAATATTCCACCCCGACCGCCTCGCCTCGCGTATCCTTGGGATGGGGGACGTCCTGACTCTGATCGAAAAGGCCCAACAGACCTACGATCAGAAGCAAGCCAAGGAGCTGGAGCGCAAGTTCAAGAAAAACGAATTCACCCTGGAAGACTTTGCCCAGCAGATGCTGGCGATCCAAAAGATGGGTTCGCTGGGCGATTTGCTGGGGATGATTCCAGGTTTCAAGAAGATCGCCAGTCAGGTAGATTCCGAGCAGGCCCAGCAGGAAATGGCGCGGATCAAGGCGATTATCGACTCCATGACTCGGCAGGAGCGCCGCAACCATCTGCTGCTTAACGGCTCCCGCCGGGCCAGAATCGCAGCCGGCAGCGGGACCTCGGTGGCTGAGATCAATCGCTTTATCAAACAGTTCGAGCAGACCCGAAAGATGATGAAAAAAGTCGCTCGAGGCGGCGGCGGGCATAGCGTGCCGCGCGGCTTTGGGCTGGGAGGCTAGCTATGCATAGGAGTACCGAGAACCGATGGCGTTAGTGATTCGCTTGCGCCGCCAGGGCGCGCGCAAACAAGCGTTTTTCCGCATTGTCGTGGCCGAGTCCAACGCGCCGCGTGACGGCCGCTGCGTGGACCAGATTGGCACCTACGATCCCGGCGTCAACCCGCCCAAGGTCAACGTCAAGGCTGATCGCCTGGAACGCTGGCTGAAGGCAGGGGCCCAGCCGAGCGTGACCGTGGCCAACCTGTTACACGCCCCCAAAGCAGCCACCACGGCCTAAGTTAGTCTTTGGTCTGGAGCCGACCTCATGAAGGATCTAGTCCTGTTCTTGGCGAAGCACTTGGTTAACAATCCCGACGCGGTCGAGGTCAAGGAGACTCAGGGGGACACGGCCTCGGTCTTGGAATTGCGGGTTGCCAAGGAAGACCTCGGACGGATTATCGGCAAGCAAGGCCGCACCGCCAAATCCATTCGGACTATTCTTAACGCGGTAGCCTCGCGCACCAACCGGAAGGTTGTGCTCGAAATCATTGAAGAGAAGTAGCCCTTCCGAGCCTCGCGCCAATTCCGGGCAGGGCGGCAGCAGCCCGCTTCGCGAGGCCCCTGCACAGGCGGCCGAAGTGCCGGCCGCGCTGGTGCGATGGGGTCGGGTGGTCGGCACCCATGGGCTGCGCGGGGCGGTGCGAATCCGGCTTGACAATCCCCAGAGCGACCCGAAGCTTTTCGAGCGCTGCTTCGCTGGCAAGGAGGGCGCGACTGCGCGCCCACTGCGCGTGCTCGAGGTCTCGCCGGCTGGCGCAGGTGCCGTGCGAATGGTCTTGGAAGGGGTTGAAACTATCGAAGCGGCTCAGGCGATGCGCGGCCAGGAGCTGTATATCGCCAAAGCTGATTTGCCACGCCTCGACGAGGGCGAATTCTATTATTTTGAGGTGATGGGCTTCGACGTACTAACCGTTGCCGGCCAACCGCTGGGTCGGATAGCCGAGGTCTTTTCCAATGGGGCCCATGAAGTTTGGGTGGTGCGGGGCGAGCGTGGCGAAATCCTGATCCCGGTGGTCGATGAGGTGGTCGTGGCCCTGGAGCCCGACCATCAGCGCGCCATCATCCAGCCGCTCGCCGGTCTGCTGGAGTGATTTTCTGCTACGCGCTGCCGATTGAGCCGCCGGCCGTCAAGCCGTAAGCTTGCGGCCCAGAGTCGCTTGATGGAATTCCACATCATCACCTTGTTTCCCGCGATGCTTCAGGGCTGGCTGGAGGCGGGTGTGGTCGGACGCGCTCTGCGCGCGCAGCCAGCCGGAGTTGTGCTGCATAATTTGCGCGACTACGGGTTGGGCAACTATCGTCAGGTCGACGATCAGCCTTACGGCGGGGGGAGCGGGATGGTCTTGCGACCGGAACCGCTGGCGGCTGCGATCGACCATGCGCTTTCGCTCCGGCCCGGCCTGCGCCGGATTCTTCTGACCCCTCAAGGCGCTCGCTTCGATCAGGAACAGGCGCGCCGATACGCCGCCATCGAATCGGGGTTGTTGTTGATCGCGGGCCGTTACGAGGGAATCGACGAGCGGGTGCGCGAGTTGGTTGACGAAGAGTTGTCCATCGGCGACTACATCCTGAACGGTGGCGAATTGGCGGCGATGGTGGTGGTCGAGGCGGTTGGCCGCCTGCTGCCTGGCGTGCTGGGCAATGCCCAGTCGCTGGCCGAAGAATCTTTCGGCCAGGGGCTGCTGGAGTATCCTCAATATACTCGCCCCGAGGTCTTTCGCGGCTTGAGCGTGCCCGAAGTACTGCTCAGCGGCGACCACGCTCGGATACGCCGATGGCGCCTGGAGCAGGCCGAACAGCGCACCCGTGCTCGCAGGCCCGATCTGATCGATAAAACCGCGCGTGGCTGATCTCTTTCTCGCCCTCCTTCATTACCCAGTCCTCGATCGCAACGGCCGGATCGTAACCTCCGCTATTACCAGTTTGGATTTGCACGATCTCGCCCGCTCGGCCCGTACCTACGACGTACGCGCGCTGTATGTCGTCCATCCGGTGGCGGAGTTGCGCGAATTTGCCCAACGCCTGCGCGACCATTGGCTGACCGGCCACGGCCGCCGCCACGACGAGCTGCGCGCTCAGGCGATCGCTTTGATGCGGGTGGTAGCCTCGCTGGAGGAGGCGATCGCGGACGGCGCGGCGTTAGCTGGCATCGCGCCCCTACTGGTGCATACATCGGCGCGCACTACCGGCGGGATTAGCTACGGCGCGCTGCGCACGGAGCTGGAGCAGGGCCCCACTCCCATGATGCTTCTGCTTGGCACCGGCTTCGGCATGGCGCCGACAGTCGCGGCCCGTGCCGATCGCATCCTGGCCCCGATTCTGGGGCCTGGCGCTTACAATCATCTCTCGGTACGGGCGGCAGGATCGATCATCCTGGATCGCTTGCGCGGTCGCTGACCTGCTTACTCGAATTACTCGGGCCCGTGGCGCCTGCCGGTGATAGCGCGCGAACCGCCTCCAACCGGCGATTTCTGACAGCAGCGGATGGTGGTTCGGCCTAAGCTTGCGAGCAACTCAAGCCACACGGAGGCTCGCCGGCGCGATGTTAGTTTTCTCAACGCGACTTGCGATGACGCTCATCGCCGGCGTCGTGCTGGCATTGACGTTGATGCCGATCATCGGAGGAGTCGGAAGCGGATTGGCTTACGCTGCCGCGCCTACCTATTATTTGGATCCGGCCGGCGACGACTCCAACCCCGGCATCAGCCCGAAGTTGCCATGGCGCAGCGTGGCGCGTCTCAACGCCGCCAGGTTGAAACCGGGAAGCAGGGTTTTGTTCAAGCGGGGCGGCTTGTGGCGCGAGCGGCTAATCGTCCAAAGTGGCGCGGCTGGCGCGCCGCTGCTTTACGCAGCGTATGGCAACGGGCCCAAGCCGATTATCTCCGGCGCCGATCTGATCGCGGGCTGGCGGCGAACCACCGGCGCGCTATATGAGGCCGTGCTCAACCGCGCGCCCGCTGTCATCTACGACGTTTATGTGGACGGTGGCAAGGGCGCGGCGGCGGCCAACAGCTTTGGTTCCGATCCCCGCTGGGGCTTGATGAGTGCTGCATGCCTGCCTGCGCAGCGCTGCGTTGCGCGCGCCGGTGCCGGGGTAAATTCCACCTATTTGGGACCGATGCGCACCGGCTCGTGGCTGTATCAGCCACCGCGGCTGTATGTCTGGCTGGGAGACGGGAGTAATCCCGCGCGCCATCGGATTGAGGCTGCGACCCGCTACAGCGCGGTCGGCGGCACCGATCAAGCCAGCGACGGCCCGGTCGACGTAACGATTCAGGATCTCGCCCTGGAGCGCGCCGGTATGGGGCTCTATTTCTACAGCATGCCGCCGCGGATGCATGACGTGGTGCTGCGCCGCTTGACCGTCATCCAGACCGGCACCGGCCAAGTGGATGGTGGTGGTTACCTCAACGGAATCGACGTGCGGGGCGCCACCGGCGCTATCCGCTACGAACGCAACGTGATCAGCTATACCGGCAACCACGGCAACGGAATCAACAATCAAATCGCCGATAATGCGCTGGCCATTGGCAACGATGTCTCTCATTTCAATCACAGCGGAATCGATTGCAAAAGTTCCAGCGCTTGGCATGTGATCGGCAACCGGGTCCACGACGCCGTGCTGGCGCCGCGCCGTCCTGGCCTGGGTGCCAGCGTGACCAACCGTCGCGGCTTCAATGCGATTTATGTCGAGGCCCAGCCCGACAACGGGCGTCGAGGCGACGGTCCCGACGGCAGCTATCCGGCGGGTGGACTGGAGATCCGCGACAACCTGATCTGGAACGTCGGTCTGGGCGGAATTGCCGGCACCGGCGTGGGGATTCAACTCGACCGCCATGTGGCCGGCGGTAATCGTATCCAGAACAATTCCATCTATCGGGTTCAGATCGGAATCGGACTTTATAGTGGTGGTGGGCAAGTCCTCGACAACGCCATCGATCGCGTTGCCGATTGCGCAATCGAGATCGCGCCGGGCACTAGCTACGGCGAGGACTATAACGTACTTGGGCTGACCTTGGATGGAAGTGCAGCCGCCATTCGCAACTCGGTGGGGCAAACCCTGATAGCGGCCCCGCACGATCGCCACGGCGCTCCGGGCTGGGTCAGGCCGCCAGCCAATTTTGCGCTGCGCCCGAATTCGATTTGCCTGGCGGCTGGAGCGCCATCAGCCGGTGCCGCGCGCCCCAATATCGGCGCGCCGGCGCTGTGAGATCCAAGCTTAACGGCGTGGCAGCGCGAGGACTTCGGAGCGTAGAGTCTGGCGGTTGATGCGGCTTAGATAAACCGGCAGGCCCGTGTCGGCGGAAGCCACGACAGTGTCGCCGTAACATCGACACCAAGCCGAGAAGGCGTCATTGACCCGAGCAAAGGTTTGCGGTCCGAAGCGGGCTTGACTCAAATCGACACCGGACAGGGTCAGGCGCAAGGTCTTGCCTTGGATTGCCGCCTCGGCGCTATCCAAGCTATCTTCCCCAGGCCCCTTGGTTGCCAGCCAGTGTAAAAAAGCTTGGCGGCTCATCTGATGCAGGGTCGGATGCTCGGCGACCAGCAGGTTGACGCCGGTGCCGCGCGCTCGACGCTGTCTTCCCGCTCCCTCGCTACGTGCGACCATCTGCCAAATCTGCCGATTCCACTTTACCGCGGCTGGATTTTTGGGACCCTCCAACTGCTGGTAGCGCAGCAGCGCGACCACCGCCCCTTCGAGGTCGTGCTGGGCTAATGCGCGGTGAATCTGAGCGCTGCTTCGCGCCCGGATCGCCGCGTCGATTTGCGCCAAGCGCGCCTGACTATCGCTTCCGGCTTGATCGGCGGCAATGGCACAATCGCGATGCTGCCGCGACAAGGGATAAGCCGGTGCACCGACGGCGAACTCGGCCTGACACAAGCCATCCCAAGCGACGCGCCGCTCGCTCTCGCTCAAGTGCCCGGGCTGACTCAGTAGCGTGCTGAGGTCGTGCTCCGCATCCGCGTATTGACCGGCGGCCAATTTGCGTTGCGCCGAAACCAACATAGCATTGGTGCAGGCGGTTAAAATGCAACACAGGACACTCGCCATCAGGCGATTTGACCATGCGCGGATCGTATTACTCATTTTTGATTCCCGCGGTTCGCTTTGGCCGGCGACTCCTTAGCAATAAGCGCGCCTTTAAAAGTATTTGACCGATCGGGCTCAGGCCGCGCGGCGTCCTGGTAGGAGGTAGATTTTATATGGTAGGAGCTACTGCTCAGCCGCCGCCGAGAAACGCCGGCTGGGCGCAGTCCAGGCGGCCAGCAGTCCTTCCAGATCGGCCTGAAAATTGAAAGGTGCGACGCGCTGAGCGCCGCGTTGGCCCATCGAGCTTCTGAGCGCGCAATTGCCACATAGATCGCGCACTCGCGCAGCTAGGGCCTCGATATTGCCCATTGGCACAACAAAGCCGTTGTAGGAATCTTCCACCAGATCGGGCGCGCATCCCACCTGATCGCTGACAATCACCGGTTTGGCGGCGTTGAGCACCTCGTTGATTGCCAAGCCCCAAGGTTCGGCCGCGGCGGGCAGGACGAAAACATCGCACAGGTCATAAAAATCCGGCAGCTCGCTCTGATTGCGAAAGCCGATAAAGCGAATTGAGTTCCAGCCCGTGGCGGCGGCGCGGGCGCGCAGGCGGTCGCCCTCTTCGCCCTGACCAATCATCAGCAGATAGGGATCGGGTTCGGACTTGCCATCGGATGACAGGCGGCAATAGGCCTCCATCAGGTCAGCGGCGCGTTTGCGAGGCTGGAACTTGGCGGCAAAGAGAATCACCGGTCGTCCAGGTGCCATTTTCAACTCGGCGCGCAGGCGCTCGCGGCTCGGCCGAGCTTGGGCGCAGCGGCGGACAAAAAAGTCGTTATCCACCGCATAGGGGGTTGAAAACAGTTTGTGCCGCGGTACGCCGAAGCCGCGGTAATAATTGTAATTGAGCTTGCCGACCGTCAAAAATCCGTCGAACAGGTGAAAAAAGCCCGGTGCGAGGAGCCGCTTGAGCCGATCGCGCAAGTTGCTGGGGCCGTTTGTGGGAATCGAATCGCCGCGCAGCCAGAGCCTGATTCCCAGGCTGCGAGCCGCCAGGATTGCGGCAAGCAAACCTTGATGGGCGTAACCATGGAGCCAGACGGCGTCGAATTGACCTGCGCGCAGGCGGCGGCGCAGGCCATGAACCAACGGACGGCACAAAGAGAGCCGCTCCGGTTTGCCCCACCCTGGCACGAAGTGATGGTGATAGCCGCCCAGCAGCGGCACGTCCCACTTGATTTCGCGCTGAAAACCGCTGTCATGGTAGCCGCGCATGGAGATGTCGCTTAAAAAGAACACGCTCAACGCGATTTGGCCCGAGGCCGTCAGATAGCGAAACAGCGGCACCTGATATTGAATCGGATGAGTCACCACGCAGGCCACCCGCGGGATGCGCGGCGGACTCGAACGCGAAGCCGCGGGCGCGTCGAGCGTAGGGCGCGGCCAAACAGAACTCATCGGCTCATCCCCAATGCAGCGAAGTGATGGGATCGCTGAAGGCAAAAGTGATTGAGAGCATCGTGCGCACCCCGGTCACGGTGGTGAAGTCCAGATTCTGGACGTACTCGAAGCTGGCTTGAATCTGGATGTCGCCCAAAAAGGTGGAACTACCCAAAAACGGCTTGGGCAGTCGCCATAGGGCCACGGCCATCCCTCCGCTCTGCTCGCGATGCCATCCGACCAGCGTGTTGCCGGCCCGATTGGTATAGAAGATGTCGCCCTGAAGCCGATTGCGATTATCTACCCAGCGCTGAAGGGCAAGATCGGCTCGCGAGGAGTCTGGTCCCAATGGGTAACCCATCAGGCGGTTGTCGTAAGCCCAATATAGCGAGTCACTATGATTTGAGTAGTTGGACTCGATAACCGCATATTCAAAGCGCAGCGTGGTTCGGCCGTCGGCGCTCAGACGGGGCAAATAGACCCCGCCCTGATAGGAAACCGAAAGAAAAGGCAGAAAGCGGCCGATACCGGGAACTTCCTTGGTCAGGTTATCCTCGCCCAAGGTCTCCTGGTAAATTTGCAGACCGCGCCAATGGGGAAAATACGCCTTGACGAACAGTCCCCCACGCGAGTTGGTATTGCCCACAGTGGGGTTGCCGGTGTCAAAAGCGGTGGCACGACCTAAAAAGCCCGCCCAATTGTAGCCATCGTTGTGGCGCCCACCGAACATGATCGCGTGGTCGATACCAAACTCCACGGTCGGCAGCGGCTTGAAGACCAACGCCTGACCATCTAGCCAGGGGTGGGCAAAATAGCGGTCACCATCGAGCTGCCCGAAGAACGCGTCGAAGCGCATCGGACCCAGGTAGCGTAAAAAGCCGGGCAGATAGGTGGGATGGATGTTACGCAGACGCAAGGCCGGAAAAGGGGCCGCGTTGGCGCCCTGCGAAAGTGCGCCAAAATAACCTGTGCCCCAAACCATTTCTTCCTTGCCGAAACTCAGTGCCAGATTGCCCCAGCTTACGACTCCCGCCCCGGTCAGCAGATCGAGCCGAGGATTCTGACCGGCGCGAGTGAGCGGACCGGCGACGGCGCCTTCGCCATAGACGGTGAAAAAACTGCCCAGCCCTTCCCACATCGCCAGCCGGCCGACTTCGTTGCTGCCCGGCTCGGTGGATAAGTCGTCGTCATTGGCTAGCAGGGGGGTAGCTTCCACCGCATGCAGGGGTCCCACCCCGTTGTTGTTGAAGGTGCGTCGCTGGCCGCTGGAAAAGACGTAGCCGGCCTCGATCCGTTCCAAAGGATAAAAGACGTTGCCCAGATTGTCCTGACGGTCGTCTTTTATCCACTCCACTTCCTGCGGCAGCTGCGCGGCTAGATCGTTGACCAACGAATGGGCCAGGCCGGCGGGGTCCGCGACGCGGCTTAGGTTGTCCTGGGCTTCGACCACTAGACGAGCCGCTTCGATCCGGCTGATAGGACGAATTTCGCTGATGTAGGTATCCAAAACGCCAAGATTGTTCAGCGTATCCAATTCGACATAAATCGCATCGTCCAGTGGAATCTCAGTGACATAGGTCGATGCCCAGCCCCTGGTCGCGGCTGTCGCGATTACCAATCCAGTCATCGCGGCCAAGCCTACTCGAACGATTGGCGATCCGCCTGCCGCTTTGCGCCGGCCTGTTCGATGCACCCCGAGCCTCCCGATGACCGCCGACTCCAGTTGATAGCGGCAGCTACAGGCCTGTATCCTGAATTGGGTAATCTATGCCGTGACGAATTCACCAGTGATGGTGATGGCAGCTTTGTGGCGTTCGCATTCTCCTGCCGTATATCCCGCGCGGAAATATCGTTCTGTCAAATCTGAGAAAATCGTGAATTGACAACATTTGATGAAGCGCTAAGAAACGGACGCTCAAAATCAGTTAAAGGCGGCGGAAGCGGGGGCTAGCGGAAATATCCTCATTGGCTATCAGTAACCGCTGATGGATCGGCGGACGCGTGCCCGAAGCCTTGCCTGACTTTCTAAGCGAGCGATGCCAAGTCTTGAGCGACGATGTCAGGTTGCGGCACTGGCCTGGCAAATTGCCGGCGGATCTCTGGTTTTGATCGGTGGCCAGGCGCGATCGGGTAAGAGCACGTTCGCCGAAATTGTGCGAGGAGCCCTGCAAAGACGGGGCCGGGCGGCGGCGATCGTGCCCTTGGACGGCTGGATCGTACCCTTGAGCGCGCGGCCGGCGCAGCCGGGTTTTTGGGGCCGGCACGACCGCGCGGCAATCGCCGGCGCATTGGCCACGATGCGTCGAAATCCTGGGGTGTACGACCTTCCGGTTTACGACCGCCAGGCGCGTGCCGTCAGCCCGAGTCCGCTGCGGGTCGAGGTTTTCAGGACGAGCGTGATTATTGCCGAAGGAGTCAGCGCGCTGGTTGATCCTGCGGTGACAGCCAGCGCGGATCTGCGCATTTTCGTGCGCTGCCGAGAAAGCATTCGCCGGCAACGGATGATTGACGATTATCGCGCGCGTGGGTTTTCCACCACCGCCCTGACAGCATTGCTGAAAAGCCGGATGCACGATGAATTCGAGCTGGTCGAGCGCGGCTCGAAGATAGCCGACTTTATCGTGACTGTCTCCTGATTCGGCGCGAAGCGGCTTTCGAGTAGCGATGGTCATCAGCAAAACGCCTTGCCGAATCAGCTTGGCCGGCGGTGGCAGCGACATGGCTGCCTTCTATGAGCGCGAACAAGGGGCGGTCGTCAGTGCCACGATCGATAAGTACATATACGTACTGGCCAACGCCAAATTCGATCAAAGGGTCCGCATCTCCTACTCGCGCACGGAAGAAGTCGATCGGGCGGACCAAATCGAGCATCCGATTGCCCGCGAATCGTTGAAACTGTTCCGCCAACTGCGCGGTATCGAAATCGTGTCGGTGGCCGACATCCCCTCGCGCGGCAGCGGCCTGGGCTCCTCAAGCGCCTATACCGTGGGGCTGCTCAATAGTCTGTTTGCGTTCAGCGCACAGCGCGCCGGAGCCGAGGAATTGGCCAGGTTGGCGGCCAAGGTGGAAATCGAGCTGTGCGGTCAGCCGATCGGACTTCAAGATCAGTATGCCGTGGCCTATGGCGGCCTGAACTTCATGGCGTTCGAGCGCAACGCCAGGGTAACGGTAAGTCCGATCGTGTGCACCGCGTGCGTCCTGGATCGGCTGGAGGAGCGGCTGGGGCTGTATTACACCGGGGTTACCCGCGCGGCCGGCAGTATCCTGGAGACGCAGAGTCGAGCGATGCGCCAGCGCCCGCGCGCGTTTGCGATCATGCAACGGATGGTAGAGCTTAGCCGGCGAATGCGCCTGGAGCTTGAGGCGGGCAACGTCGAGAGCGTGGGCGAGATGCTGCATGAAGGCTGGATGCTCAAGCGCGCACTGACGGCGGGGATCACCAGCCCGGCGATCGACGAGTACTATGCGCGGGCCCGCGCCGCGGGCGCCGTGGGAGGCAAATTGCTGGGCGCGGGAGGCGGTGGATTTATGCTCTTCTTTGCCTCCGCGCCGGCCCACGAACGCATTGGTGCGGCCCTGAAGCTGCGCCGGGTGCCCTTTGCCTTCGAGCGCGAAGGCAGCAAGATTGTGTTTTATCAACCACAAGCGCTGGAGATGGAGGGGCCGGCGCGCCGCGCGGCCTCCTGAACGATGGTGGTGCTGGTGACCGGGGCCGCGGGCTTTATCGGCAGCCATCTGGTGGATGCGCTGCTGGCGCGCCACGACACGGTGATCGGAGCCGATAACTTCAGCCGAGGTAAACTCGAACATCTGGCCGGTGCTCTGGCAAGCGGGCGGTTCGAGCTTATCCGGCTCGATCTGGCCGACGAGACCCAGGTGCGCCAGCGGCTGGAACCGGCGGTCGCTCGCTATCAGGTCGGCGCGCTCTGGCATCTGGCCGCCAACTCGGATATCGCGGCGGGACAGGCCGAGGCTTCGATCGATTTGCGCGACACCTTTCTGAGCACCTGCCGGATGGTCGAATTGGCCCGCCGGCACGCGATCGCGGAATTCGCCTTTGCCTCGACCTCGGCGGTTTACGGCGAGCTCCCCGGCGCCTTGCGCGAGGAGGGTGCAACCTTCAGGCCGATCTCCAATTACGGCGCGATGAAGCTGGCCGGCGAAGCGGTAGTCAATGCGGCATTGACCGAGGGGCTGTCTCGCGCGGTTATCTTTCGGCTGCCCAATGTGGTTGGCGCGCGCGCGACCCATGGCGTGATTGTCGATCTGCTGACTCGGCTTAGGTCCAACCGGCGAATGCTGCGGGTGCTGGGCGACGGTTGCCAGCGCAAGCCCTACCTGCATGTGCGCGAATTGGTTGATGCGATGCTGTATATTTGGGAGCGCGCTCCGGGTCGTTCGGTATGCTTCAATATCGGGCCGGCCGACGACGGGGCGAGCGTGGCGGAGATCGCCGGCCAGGTGATGCGCGCGGCGGGCGTGCAGGCGGCGATCGAGTACAGCGGCGGAACGCGTGGCTGGAGCGGCGAAGTGGCGCGCTTTAATTATTGTATCGACAAGCTCACGGCGCTGGGTTGGCAGCCCCGGCAAAGCTCCAGCGCAGCCATCGCGCAGGCTTGTGCCGAAGTCGCGCGCGAGGTGGGGCCGTGGTGACCGCGGTAATCATGGCCGGCGGGCGCGGTCAGCGGCTGGCCTCGCGCAGCCAGGGCTTACCCAAGGTTCTGGTCCCTATCCTGGGTAAGCCGCTGCTGGAATACCAGATGGAGCTGCTGGCCGGCGCCGGAATCAAGGATGTGGCGGTTTTGACCGGCTTTCAGGCCGAGGCGGTGGCGCGCTTTTGCGCCGGTGGCGGGCGCTGGGGGATGCGCGTGCGCTGCATGCCCGATCGCGAGGCGCGCGGCCCCGCCGCCGCCCTGCTAGCGGCGCTGCCAAGCCTGGGGCCGCGCCTGCTGGTGCTCAACGGCGACACCATGATGAACCTGGACCTGCGCCGCTTTCAGGCCGCCCATCAAATCAGCGGCGCGGCCGCGAGCCTGCTGCTCCATCCCAACGACCATCCCTTCGATTCCGACCTGGTCGAGCTCGATCGTCATGGGCGAATCCTCGCCTTTCATCCCAAGCCGCATAAGTCGGCGCCGCCGTGCAACCTGGTCAATGCCGGAGTTTATCTGATCGAGACCGCTGCGCTGCGCCGCCCCTTTTCCAGCGTGCCGCGCGAGTTCATCCCCGATCTGTTCGCCGAGCTGATGGGCGCCGGAGTCGCGCTGTACGGCTACCGCAGCCCCGAATACGTCAAGGACGCGGGTACCCCGGAGCGCTTGGATCAGGTAGCCGCGGACCTGGCTACGGGCTCGATCGCGCGCGCTTCGCTCACGCAGAGCGCGCCGGCGATTTTTTTGGATCGCGACGGCACCCTGGTGGAAAACGTGCCTTTTCTGACCAGTCCCGACGATCTCCGGCTGCTGCATGGCGTACCGCAGGCGCTCAAGCTTCTCCGAGCGGCCGGCTATCGGCTGGTTGTGGTGACCAATCAATCGGTGATCGCGCGCGGCGGCTGCACGGAAGACAATCTGATCCGTATTCATAACGCGATGGAGATCATGCTGGCTGCCTCCGGTGCTTTTTTGGATGCCATCTACTACTGCCCGCATCATCCCGATTTTGGTTTCGCCGGCGAAGTGGCCGAACTCAAGCGAATCTGCGATTGCCGCAAGCCTGAAATTGGCTTGGTGCGCCGGGCGGTGGCCGATCTCAATCTGGATCTCGCCGGCAGTTGGTTTATCGGCGATTCTCAAGTCGACATGCTGTGCGCGGCGCGGGCGGGAATTCGCGCGATTGGGGTGGGATCGGATAAAAGCCGAGTCGAGCGCTACAGTGCCCAGCCCGACTGTTATCTGCCCGACCTGCTGAGCGCGGCCAACTTTATCGTGGCCCGGGCCGGTATCGCCTGCGCCCTCTCTTCCTGAGCATCGGCGAACTTTTTCCTGTCATGTCGAGCCGGCGCGAACGCCCGGCGCGCGATCGTGATCTTGTAAGCAACCATTGAGGGACAGAGCCAAAGCCAAGCGGCGCGCGGCACCGCCCAGAGGTTTGCGCCCGCTTCCTGGGAGCATGCGCGGAAACGAGCCTCGGGCGAGCCTGTCGAGGATCGCGCAATACCGAGGCAAGCGGGGCCTGGACGTTGCCGGTGCACTGATTTTGCTGCTCCTGACCGCACCGCTGTTCGCACTGGCGGCATTCCTGTTGAAGCTGCTCCATTGGGAGGTGCCGCTGGTCGTAGGAGTCGAGGTCCTGGGCAAGGATCGGCGGCCGTTCCGAATGTTCAAATTCTCCACCATGGTGCGAGACGCCCAGCAGCAACTGGCCCAGGTGCTTGGCGCCGACCCGGCCGCGCGCCGGGAATGGGAACGCGATCGCAAGCTGCGGCACGATCCGCGCGTCCTGCCGCTGATCGGCAATTTGCTGCGCCGCACCAGCATCAACGAGCTGCCTCAACTGATTAACGTGCTCAAAGGCGAGATGTCGCTGGTCGGTCCGCGCCCGATCACCGCTCAGGAAGAAAAGCTTTATTTGCGCCATGCCGGCCCGGTTCGGCTGGCGCGCCGCCACGGCGTGCGGCCGGGAATCACCGGCCTGTGGCAGATCGCCGGTCGGGCCAAGGTCAGCTATGCGGACCGGATAGAGTTGGATGCTCGCTATCTGGAGCGGCCCAGACTTGGGCGCGATCTGGCGATATTAATGCGCACCGTGTGGGCGGTAATCAAATGCAACGGCGCCTACTGAGCTTCCAATGACGACGGATGGTGACGGCTCGATCGCGGTCGTTACCGGCGGCGCCGGCTTTATCGGCAGTCATCTGGTGGAGCGTCTGCTGAACGATGGCTGGCGGGTGCGGGTCCTGGATAATTTGGCCACCGGGCGGGAGGAGAACCTAGCTCATCTGCGCCACCACTCCGGCTTGGAGTGGGAGCGGGTGGATATCAGCCGCGACACGCGTTTGAGCGCGATGCTGGCGGGTGCGCGCTGGGTTTTTCACCTCGCCGGCCTGGCCGACATCGTGCCCTCGATCGCCGATCCCATGGCCTATCATCGGATCAACGTCGATGGCACGGTCGCGATGTTGGAGGCGGCGCGCGCCGCCGGCGTGCGCCGCCTCATCTATGCGGCCTCTTCGTCATGTTACGGCTTGACGCGCCAATTGCCCACTCCCGAGAGCGCGCCGATAGCCCCGATGTATCCCTACGCCCTGACCAAGTGCGTGGGAGAGCAGTACGTGATTCATTGGGCGCGCACCTACCGCCTGTCCGCGCTGTCGCTGCGTCTGTTTAACGTGTACGGACCGCGTTCGCGCACCAGCGGAGCCTACGGCGCGGTATTCGGCGTCTTCCTGGCCCAGAAGCTGGCGGGCAAGCCTTTCACAATCGTCGGCGACGGCAGCCAGAGCAGAGATTTTGTCTTCGTGAGTGACGTGATCGAAGCGATGGTCCGTGCGGCGCGGGCGGAGGTCAGCGGCGAGGCTGTCAACATCGGCAGTGGACGCGCCTGCACTATCAACTATCTCGTCCAACTGCTTGATGGACCCAAGCAAAATCTGCCCAAGCGGCCGGGCGAACCCGAATGCACGTTGGCTGATATCGGGCGCGCGCGACGCCTGCTGGACTGGCAGCCAAGGGTCAGCCTGGAGGATGGAGTGCGGATCATGTTGGCGCAGATAGATTATTGGCGCGCGGCTCCGGTGTGGGATTCACAGGCGATCGCTCGGGCTACGGCACCGTGGTTCCAATGGCTGGGATAACGCCGAGCGCGGGCAAGCTCGTCAGCCTCGATCGCTTGGCCCTGGAGCTGGCCGCGCGCCGGCGCGCCGGCGCCAGTGTAGCCCTATGCCACGGGGTCTTCGATCTGCTTCACATCGGGCATGTTCGCCATCTGCAGCAGGCGCGCGCCATGGCCGATTTCCTGGCCGTGACCGTGACGCCCGATCGCTACGTCAACAAAGGGCCGGGCCGTCCCGCTTTCACCGAGACTCTGCGCGCCGAAGTTCTGGTCGCGCTGGCGGCGGTGGATTTCGTGGCGATCAACGACTGGCCCACCGCGGTCGAGGCGATCGGATTGTTGCGCCCGAATTTTTTTGTCAAAGGGCCCGATTATCGCGATCCCGGGCGCGATGCCACCGGCGGGATCGTATTGGAGGAGCGCGCGATCACGGCAGTGGGCGGACGCTTGGTCATTACCGAGGGGCTGACCTCCAGCTCGTCGCGGCTGCTCAATCGTTATTTCTGGCCCTTAGTTTGAGGATGCTTGGCCGCGTTTGTTGGCCGCCGTTTAGTGGGGCGGGCCGCCGTGCCCGCCCGTTGCTGGCGCGGGTAGAACCGCCGGCGCCATTACCAAGCTGGACGCCCGAGTCGGTCATCTCACAAGGAGCAGTCAAATGGCGGGTTATCCTCAACCTCAACCACGCGCTCGGCTCGCGCGCAACGCAAGCCGCCTGTTGGCTGCTCAGGCGCGAGAAACCGATTTTGTCATTGGCCCGGCTGCCTATTTTGGTCAACTGCACGAACTGCTCTGCCACTGCCAGGTGACCACACTGAACCAGCATCTGGTTTCCCTGGAGACCGGCTTGGCGCAAGTCACCGATATCATCCTGGAGGGACGTGGGGTCTCCTGCGGCAGGGAGTCGCGCAAAGTCCTGTTGGTCGGCAACGGTGGCAGCGCCGGGATCGCCAGCCATGTCCATAACGACTTGACCAAAGCGGTGGGGGCGCGCGCGTTGGTGTTCAACGAAGCGGCGTTGCTGACGGCGTTGAGCAACGACGCAGGCTATGAAAGTGCCTTCGAGACTCTCACCCGTCTGTGGGCGTCGCCCGGTGATTTGATGATCGCCATCAGCAGTTCGGGCCGTTCGGCCAATATTCTGCGCGCGGTCGCGGCCGCACGCGGGCGTGGATGCGCGGTGGTGACCTTGTCCGGCTTCGCCTCGGATAACGTCCTGCGCCGGCAGGGGGATCTCAATTTCTATATCGCGTCGTGCAACTACGGGCTGGTGGAACTGGCCCACAGCGTCATCCTTCATTTTATCACCGATCGGGCCAGCGTCAGTCCCGGCCAGGCGGTGGGTCAGGAGGAGTGATGGAACGAGTGTTGGTCACAGGCGGTGCGGGATATGTAGGCTCGGCGCTGGTACCGGCCCTGCTGAAGGCGGGCTATCGGGTGCGCGTACTTGACCTTTACATCTTCGGTCCCCGGGCGCTGCAGCCGGTCGCGGGCCATCCCAACCTCGAGCAGATCAAGGGCGATATTCGCGAGCGCGATTTGTTGAAGGTGGCGTTGCGCGATTGCCGGGCGGTTATTCATCTCGCCGCGATTTCCAACGATCCCAGCTTCGAACTCAACCCCCTGCTCGGCCGGACCATCAATTTCGATGCCTTCGAGCCGCTGGTTAAAATCGCTCGCGCCAGCGGTGTACGCCGTTTCATCTACGCCTCGACTTCCAGCGTCTATGGGTTAAGCGATCGGACCGAGGTAACCGAAGAGCATCCGCTGGTGCCGCTGACCGATTACAACAAGTACAAGGGGTTGTGCGAGCCCATTTTGCTGCGCGAGCAGGCGCCCGACTTCACCACCATCGTAGTGCGCCCGGCGACGGTCTGCGGCTATGCGCCGCGGCAGCGTCTGGACTTGACGGTCAATATTCTGACCGCGCACGCCCATGAGCTGCGGCGCATCACGGTGCTGGGAGGGGCGCAGATGCGTCCCAATATTCACATCAGAGACCTGGTCGAGCTTTATCTGCTGTTGCTGCGCCTGCCGGCCGCGCGGGTCGCGGGCCAGATCTATAACGCGGGCTGGCAGAATCACACGGTGGCCGAGCTGGCGCGAACCGTGAGCGAGGTGGTGTCGGCCAGAGTTCCGGGCCGGGGCGCGATCGAGATCGTGACCGCGCCCAGCGACGATCGCCGCTCCTATCACATCAGCTCCAACAAGCTGGCGCGCGAGCTGGATTTCGTCCCGAGCGCCACGGTGGCCGACGCGGTCAACGACCTGGTCGCGGCTTTCGCGGCCGGCAAGCTGCCCAATGCTCTGCATGACCAGCGCTATTACAACGTGGCGACGATGCTGCAAGCGGGTCTCAGGTAAACCGCGGTGGCGCCAGACCTCAAAGCGTTGTACGCGAGCATGCTGCGCATCCGAATGGTCGAGGAGACGATCGCGGATCACTACGCCGAGCAGGAGATGCGCTGTCCGGTGCATCTGTGTATCGGACAGGAAGCGATCGCGGCGGGGGTGTGCGCGACCCTGACGCCCGACGACTATGTGCTCAGCGGCCATCGCGCCCATGGCCATTACCTGGCCAAGGGTGGGCGGCTCCCGGCCCTGATCGCCGAACTTTACGGCAAGGCAACCGGCTGCGCCGGCGGCAAGGGAGGCTCGATGCATCTGGTGGACCGGGCTATCGGCTTTTTGGGCAGCGCGCCGATCGTGGCAGCCACCGTTCCAATCGCTGCCGGGGTAGCCTTCGGTTCCCTTTTGCGTGGCGAGCCGCGAGTGACGGCGGTGTTTTTCGGCGATGGCGCGGTCGAAGAAGGGGTTCTTCACGAAACTCTCAACTTTGCCGTGCTCAAACGGCTGCCCTTGGTGCTCGTATGCGAGAACAACTTGTACTCGGTCTATTCGGATATATCGCAACGTCAACCCGTCGAGCGTTCGATCGCGCAGTGGGCGCAGGGCTACGGTCTGCCGGCGGTTCAAGGCGACGGTAACGACTGTGAAGCGGTGGCTCGGATGGCGGCCGCGGCGGTCGCCCGCGCGCGCCAGGGACTGGGCCCCAGTTTTCTCGAGCTGATGACCTATCGCTGGCGTGAACATTGCGGGCCCGATTACGACCTCCATCTCGCTTATCGCGCGCCCAGCGAAGTGGTGGCCTGGCGGGCGCGATGCCCGTTGGCACGTGCCCGAGAAGCCCTGATAGCGCGCCGCATCTACGCCCCTTCGGAGCTATCGGATTTGGCCGACTCGATCGCGGCGGAAATCGAAGCTGCCGTCGAGTTCGCGCGCAACAGCCCCGCTCCCGGCGACGACCTGCTGAAGCGCGACGTCTATCCCGACTGATCCTCATATGCCTGAGCGCGCGATTCGATACTGCGAGGCGATTGGCGAGGCGCTCGATTACTGTCTGAGCGCCGATCCCGCGGTCTATCTGATGGGCTTGGGCGTGCCCGATCCCAAGGGCGTCTTTGGCACCACCCTTGGTCTCCAAGCCAAATACGGCGCGCGACGAGTGATGGACATGCCTACCTCGGAGGCCGGCATGACCGGAGTGGCGATTGGTTCGGCGCTGATCGGGATGCGGCCGGTGATGGTCCATCAGCGCCTGGATTTTGCCCTTCTGGCACTGGATCAGATCGTCAACCAGGCGGCCAAGTGGAATTATATGTTTGGCGGCGATCACGGAGTGCCGTTGGTCATTCGCTTGATCCTGGGGCGCGGTTGGGGCCAGGGCGCGCAACATTCGCAGAATCTCCAATCCTGGCTGGCGCATGTGCCCGGGCTCAAGGTGATAGCACCGGCCACGCCTTACGACGCCAAGGGCATGCTGATCGCGGCCATCGAGGATCCGGCGCCAGTGTTGTGCTTGGAACATCGCTGGCTGTTCAATGTCGCCGGCGAGGTTCCCGCACAGCCCTATCGGGTTCCGATCGGAACGGCGGGCTACCTTAGCCGCGGCGGCGACGTGACCCTGGTGGCAAGCTCATACATGAGCGTGGAAGCGCTGCGCGCGGCGCGCATCCTGTACCGCGAGGGGATCGCAGCCGAGGTTATCGATCTGCGCTCCCTGCGGCCAATGGACGAGGAGACGATCGTGGCTTCGGTCCGCAACAGCGGCCGGCTGATAGTCGCCGACCAGGCTTGGAAGCCGGCGGGGATCGCGGCCGAGGTCGTCGCGCTGATCGCCGAGCATGCTCACGACAGGCTCAAAGCCGCGCCAATACGCTTGACCCTGGCCGATGCGCCCGCGCCCGCGGCGCCCGCGTTGGCCGCCCGCTACTATCCTGGCGCGCGCGAAATCGTAGCAGCCGCCTGTCGGATGATGGGACGCGATCCAATTTCGATTCCCGCCCCGCGCCATCCCCACGACGTGCCCGATCCCGATTTCCATGGTCCTTTTTGAGATGGCCACACGGGTCGCCGTGATTGGGAGCAATTCCTTCTCGGGGTCGGATTTCATCGACCTGCTGCTCGATCGTCCCGGGTGCGAGGTGCTGGCGATAAGCCGCGGTGCGCAGAAGAGCGAGCTGTTCCTACCCTATCTGCGCCACCGCGAGCGAGTACGTTTTGCTCAGCTCGATCTCAATCGCGATCGCGCCCAGATTGTTGCCGAGCTGGATCGTTTTGCTCCATCGTGGATAGTCAATTTCGCCGCCCAGAGTGAAGTAGCGCCCAGTTGGGAGGCGCCCGAGCATTGGTTCGAGACCAACGTGGTGGCCTTGGCCGCGCTCACTAACCAGTTACGCCGCCGGCCCTACCTGGAGCGCTTTGTACAAGTCTCCTCGCCGGAGGTATACGGCAACTGCCAGGGGCCGGTAACTGAAGCAGCGCGGCTTACTCCCAGCACGCCGTATGCCGCTTCCAAGGCCGCCGCGGATCTGTTGTTGGCCACGCTGGTCAAGCATTGCGACTTTCCGCTGCTTACCGTGCGGGCCACCAATGTTTACGGCGCCCATCAGCAACTGTGGAAGATCGTCCCGCGCGCCGTCATCTCCATCAAACAAGGCAAAAAAATTCCTCTTCATGGTGGTGGCCAGGCGGTCAAGTCTTTCATCCACGTGCGCGACGTTTCGCGCGGCGAGCTTGCGATTATGGAGCGTGGCCGGGTGGGCCAGCTCTACCATCTCTCGCCCGGCCATCAGGGCTACGCCGTGCGCGATGTGGTGGCGCGGATCTGTCGTCTGATGGGCGTCGATTTCGACCGAAGCGTCGAACCGATCAACGAGCGGCTGGGACAGGATGCGGCTTACGTGGTCGATTCGAACAGGGCTCGTGCGGAATTGGGCTGGCAACCGACCGTCGAGCTGAATCAAGGCCTTGCGGAAGTGATCGACTGGATCGAGGAGAATTGGCAGCAGATCGGGCGCGAGCCTCACGAGTATGTCCATCGGGCCTGAAACCAGCCGGCACGCCTGCGCGATTTGCACCGGTACGCTCCAATCGCTGCTCGAATTGCCGGGACTACCGCTGACCGGGCTGTTTGCGCGAGACCCGGCGCAGGCCGCGGTTCGGCGCTTGGATCAGGAGTTGTGGTGGTGTCCGCGATGCGCCCACGCGCAGCTCGCCTATCCGTTGGAAGCGGCGATGCTCTACGGCGAAGATTACGCTTTTCGCAGCTCGACCAGCGCCAGCGCGCGCGCCGGGAGCGATCTTTTTTTGGATTTTCTGGAGCGGGTCGCGCCCGGGCGCAACTTTTCCTGCGTTCTGGACGTCGGTTGCAACGATTTATACCTGCTGCGCGCTTTGCGCGGACGAGCGACACGTCGGGTTGGAGTGGATCCGATTTGGAGCGGGCGCGAAGTGCAGGGCGAAGCGGCGCAAGTGACACTGATTGGCGCGCCCGTGGAGAACATCGCGCTGGCCAGCTATCTACCCACCTCGCCCGACCTGATCGTGTGCCGCCATACGCTGGAGCATTTGCGCGATCCGCGCGCGGTACTGGCAGGGCTGATCGAGCTGGCGGCAGATGATGGCTTAATCCTGATCGAGGTGCCTGGGCTGGAGGGGTTGATTGCCAAAGGGCGCTTCGACCAGATCTTCCATCAGCACTTGCATTACTTCAGCCGGCGCTCGCTGATGGTGATGAGTGGCGTTCTCGGTGCCAGTTATCTGGCCGAAACCGAAAACCCCCATCATTGGAGTGCGCACCTGATAGCGCTTGAACCGCGTGGCGCGCGGTTCCCCAAAATCGCATCGTTCCCTTACCGCGCCGAGGAAATTCGCGCCCGCTACGGCGCCTTTCGCCGTGACTTGGCGCGCGCGCGCGAGCTGTTGGGGGAGGTTCCGGGGCCGCTGTACGGCTATGGCGCGGCGCAGATGCTGCCGGTGCTGGCCTATCACATGGAGAGCGAGCTGGCGCAGTTGACCGCGATTCTGGACGACGATCCCGCCCGCCAGGGGCTTTACTACGGCTCGCCCCAGTTGGCGATTCGCGCGCCGGCCAGCGCCGGAGACCTGCGTCAGGCCAGCATCTTCATCACCGCTCTGGACAGCGCGGGGGCGATCCTGGAGCGGCTGATACGCGGGCCGCGTCCACGCCATATCGTTTATCCCCTGCACGTCATCTGATGGGGTTTGCCGATGGATCTGGGAATCGCCGGGCGCCGTGCTCTGGTTACCGGGGGTGGCCGCGGTCTGGGTGCGGCCATCGCAGCTTGTCTGGCGCGTGAAGGCGCGCGTGTCGCAATAGTGGCGCGCACTGCCGCCGATTTGGAGCGCGTGATGGGCGAAATGGACGGTGCCGGCCATTATGCGCTGTGCACCGATCTGAGCGCCGAGGGGGCACCAACCCGAGTTTTGCTACAGCTTGAGCGCGAGTTCGGACCTTTGGATATCGTGGTCCACAACCTGGGTGGCACCCTGGACATCACCCAGCCCGATTGTTCGCTGGATGATTGGCGCCGACTGTGGCGGCTGAACCTCGAGGTCGCCTTGGAGATCAATCTGCGGGTGTTGCCGCCAATGCGGGCGCAAAAATGGGGCCGCGTGGTCCATATCAGCTCTATTGCGGCGATGGAAAATCAGGGGCCGGTCCCCTATTGCGCGATCAAGGCCGCGCTCACCGCCTACACCCGCAGCATGGGCCGCGTGGTCGCTTCTGACGGCGTGGTGATGAGCGCGATTTTGCCCGGCGCGGTCTTTACCCAGGGTGGCTACTGGGATCTGACCGCGCGCCGGCGGCCGGAACATCTCAAGCGTTATCTGGCGGAGCGGATGGCGATCGGACGGCTGGGCCGGCCCGAAGAGATTGCGCGCGCGGTGGCCTTTGTCTGTTCGGAAGCAGCCTCGTTTTTTGTCGGGTCGATCGTGCCGATCGACGGCGGCCAGGGGCGCAGCTTTTTCGGCCTGTAGAGAGATTGATGGCGATGAACAACGATCTCCGCGCCACCATCGCTCGCATGGTGCATCGCGCCGGCGACGGCCATATCCCCAGCGCTTATTCGATTGTCGACATGGTGGCGATTCTCTACCGCGACTACCTGCGGGTCGATCCGCGCCGTCCGCAATGGGCCGAGCGCGACTACTTTGTTCTGAGCAAGGGGCACGGTTGTCTGGCGCTTTATGTGGTGTTGGCGCATGCGGGCTTTCTGCGCCCCTCGGATCTGGAACGATTCTGCACCGCCGGCGGCATTTTGGGCGAACATCCGGATTGCACCAAGGTGCCCGGGGTGGAAGCCTCAACCGGATCGCTTGGCCATGGCTTGCCCTTTGCCGCCGGCATCGCGTTGGGGCTGCGTATCGCGCAGCGTTCCAATCGGGTCTTTGTTTTGGTCGGCGACGGGGAATGTCACGAGGGCGCGATCTGGGAGAGCGCTAACCTGGTCGCCAATCTGGAGCTGGGCAACCTCTGTCTGCTGGTGGATTGGAACGGATCGGCGGCACAGCTCCTGCCGCGTGACGATTTGCCGGCTAAATGGCGCGCCTTCGGCTGGCGAACTTGCGTAATCGACGGTCACGACGAGGGACAAATCCGGGACGCGCTCGATAGCGTGCCATTTGCTGCGACCGGCACGCCCACGGCGATTATCGCGCGCACCGTTAAGGGCAAGGGGGTAGCGATGCTGGAGGGACACGGCACCTGGCATCACCGCATCCCCACCGACGCCGAATTGGCTGCGATCCTGGAAGCGTTGCAATGAGTCCCGGCCGCTCGATGCGCGAGCAGTTCGCCGACACGATGGTGGCGGTGGGACAGTCCGATCCGCGGCTGACCGTGCTGATAAGCGACATCAGTCATTTCATTCTCCAGCCCTTCGCGCGGGCCTGTCCAGGGCGCTTCTACAACCTGGGCATCTGCGAGGGGGCGATTGTCAGCCTGGCGGCGGGAATGGCGAAAACCGGAATGTTCCCGGTCATCCATACCATCGCGCCGTTCATCATCGAACGCGCTTTCGAGCAGCTCAAATTGGATTTCTGCTATCAGCAGCTATGCGGCAACTTGGTCACGGTGGGCAGCGCCTTCGACTACGCCAATCTCGGCTGCAGCCATCATTGCTATGACGATTTCGCCCTGCTCAAGTGTCTGCCGGGCACGCGCATAACCTATCCGGCGAGCGCCCTGGAATTCGACCTCCTGTTTCGCCAGGGTTATCGAGGTCCCGGCTTGACGCACTACCGGTTGCCGGCGGTCGCGCACCAGATAGCTTTCCTGCCAAGCGATATCCAACTGGGGCGCGGGATCAAAGTTGTCGAGGGCGACAACCTGACCATCGTCGCCACGGGCCCACAACTGGACAACGCCTTGGCCGCCCGCGATGAACTGGGCGCCATCGGTTGGCATCCCGAGATCATTTATATCCATACGATCGCGCCGCTCGATTTCGACCTGCTGCGTGCGAGCGCCGGTCGTACTCGCCGGGTGCTGGTGGTCGAAGAACACCTGGAGCGCGGGGGGCTGGGTGACGAGGTTTTGCGCGCGACCCGCGATATCGCCGGCCTGCGCTTCGCCTCGCTGGCGATTCCCAACCGCTTCTCCACCGACTACGGCAGCTATGCTCAGCACTGCGAGCGTTGGGGGTTCAGCCGAGAAGGGATCGTGGCGAAAGTCAAGGCAGAATTTGGCGGCTGAACCGGCCCTGACCGTCAATCCGCGGGTGCGAAAATTCGGCGAGGAAAACAATTGATGGGACAGGAAATCGACCTGCTCGATCTCTATCCGCGCTCGCCCCGTCCGATCGAAGAACGAGGAAAATTGGTCACCGAGGAACAGCGCGCGATCGCGCGGCGCTTTGGGCGCGAGTACTTCGACGGCGCCCGGCTTACCGGCTACGGTGGCTATCGTTACCATCCGCGCTTCTGGAGCGCGACCGTGCGCCGCCTGCGCGATCATTACGGCCTCCTCCCAGGCGCCGCGCTGCTCGACGTCGGATGCGCCAAGGGTTTCATGCTGCGGGAGTTCAAAGAGATGATGCCCGAGCTGGAAGTGGCTGGCCTGGATATCTCGGATTATGCGGTCGAGCAGGCTGACCGGTCGATCCGCCCTTGGCTCCGGGTCGGCAACGCGGCCGAATTGCCCTGGCCCGACGCTTCCTTCGACCTGGTCATCTCGATCAACACCGTTCACAACCTGCCTCCGGCCAAGTGCCGGCAGGCGCTGCGCGAGATCATGCGGGTCAGCCGCGGCCGAGCCTTTATCACGGTTGACGCCTGGCGCGACGAGGCCGAGCGCGAGCGCATGCTGAAATGGAATCTGACCGCGCTTACTTACATGCACGTGGAGCAGTGGAAGGAAGTATTCGAGGAGGTCGGTTACCGGGGCGATTACTACTGGTTTATCGCGCGATGAAAAAGCCGCTCAAGCCGCGTGCCAAGCCCTCGTCGCCGCGCCTGCCGCGCGTGACCCAGGGGGCGATTCTGTTTGCGGTGGGCCAGCCGCTGCAAGTGGTCGAACTGTCGCTGCCCTCGCTGCGCAAGGGCCAGGTCCTGGTCGAAATCGCTTATAGCGGAGTGTGCCGCAGCCAACTGCTGGAGGTTCGCGGCGAGCGTGGGATCGATCGCTTTCTGCCCCATGCGCTGGGCCACGAGGGCTCCGGCGTGGTGCGCGCAATCGGGCCAGGAGTCAGCCGAGTCAAGCCGGGCGACCACGTGGTGTTGTCGTGGCTCAAAGGCCCGGGAGTGGATGCGCCCGGCGCGCGCTATCAGGCCGGCGGCGCGGTTATCAACTCGGGTCCGCTGGCGACCTTCATGCGCCACACCGTGGCGTCGGAAAATCGCCTGACTCGGATCGCCAGCGCGCTGGATTTGCGCGCCGCCGCCCTTTTGGGTTGTGCGATTCCAACCGGGGCCGGCGCGGTACTCCATACGGCGAGGCTCAAAGCCGGGGCGAGCGTGGCGGTTTTCGGCTGCGGCGGAGTGGGGCTGAGCGCGATTGCGGCGGCAGGCCTGGCGCGCCTTCGGCACATCGTCGCCGTGGATCCTAATCCGGTTCAGCTTTGGCGCGCTCGCAGGGCCGGCGCCACCGCGGTGGTCGACCCCAGCGTGCAAGCGCCAGTGGCCGCGATCCGCGCGATCACCGATGGCGAGGGAGTCGATTGTGCGATCGAAGCCGCGGGCCAGGTGCGCGCGATGGAAGCGGCGCTGGGTTCGATCAGCGACAAGGGAATCTGCGTGCTGGCGGGCAATCTGCGTCAGGGAAGTCAAATCGCGATCGATCCGTTCGACCTGATACGCGGCAAGCGGCTGGTCGGCACCTGGGGCGGCGAGACCCGGCCCGAGCGCGATCTTCCGCGCTATGCACGCTGGCTGAGCGACGGCGCGTGGCCAGTCAACGCGGTGCTGGGGCAGGTCCATCGGCTGGAAGAGATAAACGACGCGCTCGAGGATCTGGCGGGCGGGCGCGGCGGACGTGGGCTTATCGTGATGGACCAGCAGGCGACGCCGCTGGCCAATTGAGGTTTGCCGAGCCGATGGCGTAAGCCATCATTCTTTTTGTTACCTCGTATAGCGGAGCGGCCCGAGTTCTTTTTCGCGCAATTGGGCTCGGGATTTTTCGCTCTGCGCCGCGCCAGGTGCGGCACCCACATCACGGTTGACCTGACCCCGGCGGCGGAAAAGCGGACCGATACGGCTCGATTGCTTTCCAACGCATTTGACGCGGATACCAGCTTGGCACTTTCGCTCTCAATCGGGTTGCCCACTTACAATCGCGCCGAGCATCTGGACCAGATGCTGGCCAGCTTGGTGCCTCAGCTCGACCATCGCTGCGAATTGCTGATCGCCGACGACGCTTCCAGCGATGCCACCGCCGATGTGATTGCCAAATACGCAGCGGGCAGCCCCCGGATCGCTTGGCGGCAAAATACCGATAACCTGGGACTGGATCGCAACTCGCTTGGTTTGTTGGGGCAGGCGCGCGGCGATTATTTTTGGCTGTGCGCGGATGACGACATCGTATTGCCGGGGAGCCTGGAGAAGATTTATCGCGCGCTCGACCAGGGGCCCTTCTCCGTTCTGTCGCTCAATACTTACGTCTTCCGGGGCACCGATTATCGGCAAGTCTATTCGCGTTGGGCCGGGCTGCGAGCGCGCGGGCTCGAGCGCTTCGCGCGCTGCGATGACCATCTGCGCCGGGTCTCGTTCCGGCTTAGTTTCGCGCCCGGCAATATAGTCGACGGCCGTGCGGCCCGCGCTGCGCTGCTCGATCCCGGCCTGCGTGAGTTTATCGGTCGGGGCGCTTACGGTTTCGCCTATCTTTATGTCGTGCTAGCCGTGCTTGGCGGGGCCGCTCCTTCGGCGTTGCTGCGCGAGCCCTGCATCGCCCAGCGCTGGGTCGATGGAGGGCGCACCTCGCTGTTGACCTTCGGCTACACCCTGCCGCGCCTGTTGGAGGCGTTTGCCGGTCGCTATTCGCGCCGCGCGGTGCGCCAGGTTATCAACCACGGACTGCTGCGCCAGCTCCTGCCCGCCTTGCTGTATGTACGTTTGGGCGGTGAGGCGCAGGAGCCGCTTGAAAAAATGCGTACGCTGCTGATGCGCGGCTATCGGAGCTATCCGCTGTTCTGGTTGCTGGTCGCTCCAGCCCTGGTTTTTCCGCCCGGCTCGCTCAGGCCCCTCTTTCCCCTGCTGCGCGCGTTGCGCCGGCGCTGGGAGGGTGTTCAAGCGTGGTCGTGAACGGGCCGCGGCAAGGCTTGGGCCGGATGCGGGCCCAGGCGCATGCCAATCGTGCCGGGCTATTTGGGGTCGCCAACGTGATCGCGCGGATGGTGTGCACCGCGTTGACTGCCGCGTTGGTAGCGCTGTGCTTCACACCGGAGCTGCAGGGCTATTACTACACCTTCGCCAGTTTGCTGGGCCTGCAGGTGATGGTCGAGCTGGGCTTCGGCCAAGTCGTGATCCAATTCGCCGCTCACGAGTGGGCCCATCTGCGCATGACTTCCCGCGGCGCGCTGGGCGGCGATCCGGCCGCGCTTTCACGCCTGGTAAGTCTGGGCCGGCTGGCGATGGTCTGGTACGCGTTGGCGGCGATCGTCTCGAGCGTCGGGTTGATTGCGGCGGGGCTGGCCTTCTTTCCCACCGTCTCCCAAACGAGCTGGCGTGCCCCCTGGATCGTGCTGGCCCTGTTAAGTGGCGTAACCCTGGCGGCAGCGCCGATGTGGTTGTTGTTGGAGGGGTGCAACCAGGTTACCCAGGTCTATCGCTTTCGTCTCACCGAGTCGGTGATTGCCGGAGTAGGCGGCCTGGCGGCGATCGCGCTGGGAGCGGGGTTATGGACCCCGGCCCTGGCGATGGCCACCAGGCTGGTTTGGAACATCGGGTTTTTGCGCGGTTTCGGCGACTTCTTCCGATCCTTTACCGCGCCACCCATCGGTCCGCGTACGAGTTGGAAATCCGAGATCTGGCCTTTGCAATGGCGCATCGGGCTCTCCTGGCTGAGCGGCTATCTGGCCTTCAATAGCCTGCCCCCTGTCCTGTTCCATTATCGCGGCCCGGTGATTGCCGGGCAGACTGGGATGACGCTCAGCCTGGTGGTCGGGGTACAGCAGATCGCCGGCACCTGGGCGCTGGTCAAGGCGCCGACGATGGGGGTCAGCATCGCCCGGCGCGATTATCGCGCCGCCGACCGCTTGGCCCTCCAGCTAATCGTTTCCTGCACGGCGGTCACTGCCGTGGTGGCCGGTGCCGCGTGGCTGGTCATCTGCTGGTTGTATGCTTATCGCAGCCCGTTGTCCCATCGCCTCCTGCCGCCGCTGACCAGCGGCCTGTTTCTGCTCGCCTGTATCCCCGCGCAGGCGGCCTTTCCCCTTAGCGTCTATCTGCGCGCCCACAAACGCGAACCGCTGATGGTGCCGTCGTTGCTGGCGGGCTCGCTGATCTTTGCCAGCGCCTGCTACCTAAGCCCGGTTCATGGGGCCGGGGCGATTGCCGCCAGCTACCTGGCGATAGCCGGAGTAGCGGCGCCATTGGCGATCGGCACAATTTGGTTGCGCGCGCGCCGGCGATGGCATCAGCTCCCCGCGTCTTCAGAGCAGCTTGCCGCGCCTCTGGGCGCGAGCTTGCTGGAGACGGCGCGCTGAAATGGCGATGCCGCGGTTGAGCGTGATTATGCCCAACCACAATCATGCTCGCTATTTGCCCACCAGCTTGCGTGCGATCTTCGCTCAATCGCATTCTCCCGCCGAGGTGATTGTGATCGACGACGCCTCCACCGATCACAGCCTGGAGGTGCTCGGCGAACTTGGGCGAGAGTTTGCCGCACTGCGCGTGATCCGCCAGCATCCGCGCCAGGGGCCGTTGATCGCGGTCAATCGCGCGACCCGTCAGACTATCGGCGACTACCTGTTTTACGCCTCGGCCGACGACCAGGTGCTGCCAGGGTTTTTCGCCACCGCGATCCAGACCCTCGAGAAGTATCCGCGGGCAGGACTGTGCTGTTCTTCGATGGCCGGGTTTAGCGACGAACAGCCGCAATTGAGCTATACCCGGCTGCGCTACAAGGGCGATCGCACTTATCTCGATCCCGCCGAAGTGGTACGCGCCGAGCGGCGCGAATTTTCGATCGCACGCCCGCGTTTGGGATTGATCGCGACCTTTACCGCCTTGATGCGGGCCAGCGCGGTGCGCGAGAGCGGCCAATACCAACCCGACCTGGGCTTTTTGAGCGACGGCTTCCTGGCCCATCTGATTGCCTTCCGCCATGGCATCTGCGTGCTGCCCGACCATTACTTTGCGGCCTATCGCGGCAACCCTGACAGCTACGCCAGCGCGATGAGGCGTCGCCCGCAAGAGGTCAAGACGATCGCGGCGCGCGCTCTGAGCCTGCTGGCCGGCGCGCATGCCGATCTTCAGTCGTATTTCTACCAGAGCTGCTATCTGCGCGAATTCGCCCTCAGCGGACTGGCGATGATTGTGCGCCAGCCCGTGTATCGGCGCCATTTGACCTGGGCGCTGGCCGGGCAATCGCTGTGGACCGAGCTGCGCGATCGATTCCGTCCGTGGTTGCCGCGGACGGTGGCGCGGGGGTTGAGCCGCGCGTTGCTACGCCTGCCAGTTTCGCCGGTTAGCTCGCGGACCGATCCATGATCCAGTTTTTGATGGGCCTTAGTTCGCTCAATCTGATTCCGCTCGTCGGCCTGGTGGGCGGAGCGATCTTCTACAATTCGCCTCCGGTTGCCATCTTCGCCGCCCTGCTGTGGCTGATGCGTGCCGGCTATGGCCTGCGCCTGCCGGTGCGCCTGGCCGCCACCTGGGTAACGATCTTCGGCGTAGCGTGCGCCGGGGTGCTGTTCAATGGCGCCTTCGATCCGTTGGTGATGCGGCAGATTGTCGTGATGGCGGTACTGTTCGTGACTACCTGGGTCCTCTATATGGAGGCCAACCGAGTCCTGATAATGTCGTATCGCACCAGTGTTCGGTTGCTGGTTGTGTATCTGGTCGTGGGAGGGATTTTTCTGCTGTCGCCGCGTTTGCATTACGAGCTGTTTTCGCGCTGGTTATTACCCGGCGGCAGCCTGACTCAATTCGGCATCGGGTCCACCCCGCGATGCTCTTTTCTGCAGTCCGAGCCGCGCGTTGCCGCCGCCGCGATTGGCGCCACCTTGATGCCCTTGCCGGTGGCCCGATGCATGACCAGTCCCACCGGTGGCAGTTATGCGGCGGTGGCGGCCGGAATTGTCTGCCTTCTGGTGACCCATTGCCTGACCGGGCTCTTGTTGGTGCTTCTGATCGCGGGGCTGTTGCTGGCCGGCAGCCGGGTGATGCTGTTTGCGGCGCTCGCAATCAATGTGGTTTTCTTTTGCTGGCTCGCCTTCCAGGGCCGAGCGATTCACAACCATGGCGAATCGTTTACTACCTACTTGGCGCGCTGGTCGGATCGCACCAGTATCCCGGTGCTTTTTTCCAGCACCGACGATCTGGCCGAGAGTATCGACCAAAGCGCCGCGGCGGTGGACGCCTTTATCAGCGCGCCCGGATTTGGTTTAGGGATTGGGGGCTTTGGCCGCTTTTATCTGCAGGAAGCGCTCAAGGCCGGAACCACCGATCCGGTCTTGAGAAACTACCTTCGCGGAGCCAGCGTGGTGGTTCCCGGAACCAGCAACTTTCCCCTGCGGATAGCGGGCGAGGCGGGAGTGTGCGGGTTGGTGCTGGTACTGGCGCTGCTGGGATGGCTGTGGTGGTTTGCCTATCGCCCGGCGTGCGCCCAAGCCCATCTCGAACAGATGGCGCTGCGCTATACGACGGCGGCGATGATCGTTTCTTTTCTGAGCATATCCACCCTGCTCAATCCCTTTTTTTTCGCCACCGTGGTCCTGTTGGGACAGTTCAACCGAGCCGCGAGCGTCAGCCCGCAAACGGTGGCAGGCTGACGATGGCGCGACGCAAGTTTCCCAAGCTGGACCCAGGGCAGGCTCGCACTACTAGCTTGAGCAAACTACCGCGGCTGGTGCGCAGCCGGGATTTTGCTCGCCCGCTTGAGCAGGGCGCCTCGCTGGGCGAGTTTCTGGACTCGCTGCCGGCGATTTTGGCCGCGCGCGAATTGCGCGAATTGGCCCGCGCCATCGCGCTCAGCCATCGCGCCGGGCGCACCGTGTTGCTGATGAGCGGCGCCCACGCGCTGAAGACCGGCCTCAGTCCGCTTATCGTCGATTGGCTGCGCGAGGGAGTGCTCAGCGCGTTGGCGCTCAACGGCGCCGGAATGATTCACGACTTCGAGTTGGCCTGGGCCGGACGTACTTCGGAAGATGTCGGCGCGGGCCTGAGCGATGGCAGTTTCGGGATGGCAGAGGAGACCGGCGCCTTTCTCAGTTCGGTGGCGCGGCAGGCGGCGCAGGAAGGACGGGGGCTAGGTGAAGTCGCCGGCCGCGAGATCGTCGCGGCCAAGCTTAAATTCCGGGCCCTCAGCGTGTTGGCTGCCGCCTACGAAGCGGGCGCGCCGGCAACCGTCCACGTGGCTCTGGGCACCGACATCGTCCATATGCATCCCAAGGCTGACGGTGGCGCCATCGGACAGGCTACGCTTACGGACTTCCATCGCTTGACCGAAGTAGTCGCCACTCTTTCGCGCGGGGTGGTGCTCAATCTGGGTTCGGCGGTCATTCTGCCCGAGGTCTTTATCAAAGCGCTCAATCTCGCCCGCAATTTGGGCCGGCGCGTGGATCATCTGACCACCGCCGATCTGGATTTCATCCGCCACTATCGGCCGCGGGTCAACGTCCTGCAGCGCCCGACCGCCGGCGATGGGCGCGCGATCGCGTTGACCGGTCATCATGAGATCATGTTTCCTCTGCTGGCTGCCGCGGTGGCATCGGAACTGGCCGGTTGAGAGGATGGGACGGCATCGGCTTGCGCGCGCTTTCGAGCTTGCCCATTGTATAGGAGTTGCCGCGCCAAGCGGCGCATAGCGCTATGAGCAGCGAGATTGCCATCCCCGCGGCCCAGCCGCTGCGTATCCTGGTCGTGGGCGAGAGCGTACTGGATCGCTACCTGTGGGGCAGCGTCGAACGGGTCTCGCCCGAAGCCCCCATTCCGGTTCTGCGCGTGGAGCGACGCGAAGAGCGGCCCGGCAACGCCGCCTTCGTGTGCGCCAACCTGGTTTCGCTGGGCGCCAAACCGGCACTGCTCAGTCTGACCGGCGAGGATCTCAACGGCAGCCTGATTGTCGAAACGCTTCAGGACCTTGGGGTGGACACTCGCTCGGTGGTGCAGGATCGGCGCCGAGCGACGATCGTCAAGGAGCGGATGCTGGGATGGGTGATGTCGGCTCAGCGCGCTACCCAGCAATTGCTGCGGGTAGACAGCGAGGACGTTCGCCCGCTCGAACCGGAGATCGAGGCGCGGCTGGTGGATCTGCTCGAGGGCGAGATCGCCGCGATGGACGGCGCGCTGGTCTCGGACCTCAACAAGGGGCTGCTGACGACCAAACTGCTGCGCGCTCTGATTGACGGCGGCCGGCGCGCCGGCAAGCCGGTGATCGTCGATCCACGCCTGGCTGACGACCTCTCCATCTATCGCGGCGCCACCGCGCTTACCCCCAATCGCTTCGAGGCGCAGCGTGCCACTGGACTGGACTTGTCGCGGCCCGAGGCCTGGCCGCAGGCGGCGGCGCGCCTGATCGATCAGTTGGAGCTGGATTGCTGTCTGATCACCCTGGACCGCGATGGGATGTACGTCGGCATGCGTGGCGGCGAGGGCTGCCATATCATCACTCAGCCGCGCGAGGTCTACGACGTGGTAGGCGCTGGCGACGTGGTGTTGACCGTGTTCGGTCTGCTGATGGCCGGTGGCAGCGGTGCGCTTAACGCGGCACGAATTGCCAACGTGGCGGCCGGGGTGCAGGTCTCGCGCCAGGGTGCGACTATCATCTCGCGTTCGGATATCGAGCGGGCCCTGCGCTACAACCATCAGACCTCGGCTCACAAGATTGTGGGCTTCGAGGAATTGGCGCCGCGCCTGGAACAGCATCGGCGTGCCGGCCAGCGCATCTGCTTTACCAACGGTTGCTTTGATTTGCTGCATGCCGGGCACGTCGAGTTGCTCGAATTCGCGCGTGCCCAGGGCGATCTCCTGGTCGTGGGACTCAACGGCGACAGCAGCGTGGCGCAGTTGAAGGGCGCCGGTCGACCGGTTTATCCCGAACTGGATCGGGCGCGTTTGTTGGCCGCCCTCACCGCCGTGGATTACGTCATTTTGTTCGACCATCCGCGGGCCGAAGGGATCATTCGCCTGGTGCGTCCCGATGTGCTGGTCAAGGGGGAAGATTACCGCGGCCAGGTTCTAGACGGCGCCCGGTTTGTCGAAAGCTACGGCGGCCGCGTGGTGCTGGCGCCGCTGCTGGACGGACGCACGACCAGCAACACGGTGGCGCAACTGAGCCGTGCCCGAGGCTGATCGGTTCGCTGCGCTGTCAGTGTCGAATCCGGCTCGCGGAAAAAATCTGGACTAAGCGCGGCGCTTTTGATCTCCTTGGCCCGCGCCGGCCAAGCACGCAGTTGGAGGCGCTTTTGGCTCGGCCGCGCGAGTGAGCTTTCCACGCACATCTCCTTGCTTTGATTCCGCCTCTGGTCCGATTCCATGAGTCAGCCTGCAAAGGAAAATGTTCGCGCGCAGCAGGCGCATCTGAGCGCCGCTGCGGCGCCGGCGAGCTTGTCGCCGACACCGCTGCGCGAAGTCACGCTTGATCTGTGGCCTCATCTGCTCTACCTCGCACGCCATTGGCGCGCGCTGAGCCTGATCGCGGGGTTGGCGATGCTGGCGACCTGGCTCTATACCTCCTTTGCAATGACCCGCCAGTATCGAGCCACCGCGGTGCTGAGGCCGTTGGATCGGGCGGCGCTGGGCAGCGAGGCTTCGGCCCAGTTGACCGCCTTGATGGGCTTGGAGGGGCGCGGCAGTTCGGACAATTCCGCCGACGCCGAAGAATACATCGCCATCCTGCAAAGCTACGAGTTCACCAATGCCCTTATCGGCAAGCATCATCTGACCGCCCATCTGCTCGCTAGGGCTGGAACAGAGCATCTCCATCTGGCGCAGTTGAGTTGGCATGATCGCTACCGGCTCTACAAGCTGATGAGCCGGCGGTTGGGCTGCGACTATTCGCTCAAGACGCGCAACCTGACGATCACTTACGACGATCTCAGCGTGGCGGACGCCGAGCGCATCCTGGGCTATTACATCGACGATTTGCGGCTTAAATTAAGCCGCGAACAGAGCGATGAAGCACGCACCGCGGTCACCGTGTTGCAGGGCGATGCCTCCGGTGTGGTAGACCCGCTGCTGCTCAACCAGATCGAGGAGCTGATCGCGGCCCAAATCCAGCGCCAGGAGTTGGCCCAGGCCGAGGCCAATTTCGCCTTCCGGGTGCTGGAAGCTCCGGTCGCGCCCGATTCTCCGGTCCGTCCACGTCGCGCGGTCGATACGGTGGCAGCAGGACTGTTTGCTCTGCTTGCCGCTGGGGCGATGCTTTTGCTGCGCGCTTCAATCCGCCAAGAACGTCCCTGAACGCCAGTTTGCCACCGATCGGGAAATCGCGACGTCAGCTCGCCGCTTTTATCCGGCTGCTGTACAGGCTCGCCAACGGTGGGCTTTGGCTTTTGACCCGCTGGCTATGGCCGCGTCGCCGGCCCGGTCAAGTCAACCGCATCTGTGTTTGTTACCCCGCTGGGGTGGGTGACTTCGTGGTGGGATTGCCGGCTCTCGACGCGATACGCAGGGCCTATCCTCGCGCCCGCCTGTGCCTGCTGACCTGGCCCGAGCGCACGCGGCGCACCGAAAGCTGGCGGCTGCTGGAAGGAACCGATTGGATCGATGAACTTATCGTCTATTCTCCCGAAGTTACCAGAAGCGCGCGTAAGCTGATGGGCATGGTCGTGGCGCTGCGCCGGTATCACTTCGATTTGTGGTTTCATCTTCCGCGTCATCATTACCGCCTGCGCCAGGTATTGTTGGCGATGGCGCTGGCGCGGCTGGCGCGGCCGCGATGGGCTCGCGGCTTTGGCTTGGCGAAAATTGGCTGGGCGATGGCCGCGCAATCGGAGTTTTTGAATTTTCCCAATCAGACCCAGCGATTGCTCGCCGTGCTGGCCGAAGCGGGAATCACAATCGCCGCGCCGCGGTTCCCGCTGCTTGTGCACCCACGGCATCAAGGCGCCGTTTCTTCCTGGCTGGCGCAGGCCGGTTTGGAGGGGCGGCCACTGGTGGCAATCGCACCCGGCGCCTTGGTCGCACTCAAGCGATGGCCGGCAACGCGCTTTGCGGCGGTGGGACGTGAACTGTCCAATGCTGGCTACGGAGTGATCGTACTGGGGAGCGCGGAGGAAGCCGAACTGGCCAGGGCGGTTGCGGCCGCTGTCGGAGCCGGCGCGCTCAGCCTTGCCGGGCGATGCTCGCTGCTGCAAAGCGCGGCGGCGCTCAAGCGCGCGCACTTGCTTATTTGCAATGATTCCGGCCTGCAGCATCTGGCCGCGGCGGTGGGCACGCCCTGCGTGGTCCTGTTCCATTTCGCCGACCTGCACGGTACCTGGCATCCCTGGGGCCCTGGCCATACCGTGCTCAAGCGCTGGGTGGCCTGCCATTCCTGCAATCGCGCGCGCTGCACCCATCGGCGCTGCCTGACCGAGATAGGCGTGGCCGAAGTAGTTGCCGCCGCGCTGAGCAAGCTGCGATCGCCGGCGGCCGATTTGCTTGGGGGCGAGTTGTGGCGGGGAAAATCAGCTCACGTTCCCGACTTGCGAGCGGTCAGCGCTCGCACTGTGCTCCCCTCATGAATGCGTTGCTGGCCGCGCTCGACGATCGCGCTCCAGCCTTGGCCCTGAGGCTGCGGCTGCTCAAGTATCGGTTGGGCCGCGCGGCCGAGATGGCGGTGATGCGCAGGTATGTCGGCCCGGGCGACACGGTTATCGATATCGGGGCCCGGCGTGGCCTGTTCACCGGCTATATGGCCGGTTTGGTCGGGCGCACCGGTCGCGTGCATGCCTTCGAGCCCTTGCCCCAAAACCTGGCCGCGCTGCGCGCCAATTTCGCGCGCGATCGCCGAATAACGCTGCACCCCATGGCCTTGTCTTCGCGCGATGGCCGAGCAACTCTGCGCGTTCCCACGCAGTCCAATGGCCGCCTGCACGATGCGTTGGGCTCGCTGGAAGATATCCATCGCCAGCGTCCCAGTGTTGCCATCGAGGTCCACTGCCAGCCGTTGGATAGCCTGCTGGCCGGCTTGGGGCGTCCCACTTTCATCAAGTGCGACGTCGAGGGGCACGAACTGGAGGTGCTGCGCGGCGCACGCCTGCTGATGGCGCGGGCGCGGCCGATTTGGCTTATCGAGATCGAGCAACGTCATGCACGCGAACCGATCGCGACCCGCTTCGCGCTGCTGGCCCGCGCCGACTATGGCGGATTTGTCCTGGACGGCGGTGGTGCGATGCGTCCGCTGCAACGCTTCGACCCCGCGGTCGATCAGCGGATGCCCGGTCGCGGCTACGCCAACATGTTCGTGTTTGTGCCTCAACCGGCTCATAGTCGATGAAGTTTCGCGCCCGGGCCTGCCACGCGCGCCCACTCCAGGCGCCGCTGCCGTAAGTGATCAGGCGGAGGACCGCACCAGGTGTTTGGACCCGACTTGCGTTCTTCGCCAGCCCAACATCACAGCAAAAAACTGCGGGTCTTCGGTGAGGCGGGCTGCCGTGCCTGCCATACCGAAGGCGAAATGGGAGATATCCTGGATAGCCGCCGGCTGCCGCGAAATAGCATCAACGTCCACTCCGAACGAAGTGAAGAATCCGGCGAAGGCGGTTCAGGGTGAACTAGAGAGAAGCGGATCGCGTGAAGGAACTGCGCCAGATGTTTCGACCCGGATCGCGTTGCTCGCCGGCCCGATACGACAACCAAAAACGGCAGCGTAGATGCGGCTCGCCATGGCATGAAGAAATTAACGAGATTTCAGGACGAAGCCGAACCAGCCGACGGCTAAGGTTGAGCTTGAGGCGAGCGGCGCGCCATTTCGATCAGGTCGTGCCATTGCTCGAGTAGCCGTTCGCAATCGTACATCTCCCGCACCATTGAGCAACCGCGAGTGGCGATCGCGGCGGTGTGTTTGGGATGGGCCAGCGCTCGTAGCGTGGCGTTGACGAACGAGGCGCTATCGGTGGCTAAAAAGGCTTCGTGATCGGGCCGCGGCTCAAGCCCTTCGAAACCGATTGCGTTGGAAACCACCGCTTTGCCCCACGCCATCGCTTCCACCACCTTGGTCTTGATTCCGCTGCCCGATACGAAGGGCGCGATCAAAAGCGGAATCGCTTGCAGATGTTTTTTCAGGTCGGCCACGAAGCCGTCGAAGCGCACGCTGGGATTGGCCGCATGCGCCCGCGCGAGCTCGGGCGGAATGCCGCCGCCCACGATATGCAGGACGAAATCCGGATAATTGCGGACGATTTCGGGTAAAAGTTCATCGAGCAGAAGGTGCACGGCCGCAAGGTTGGGTGGATAGCGGTGGATTCCGACGAAATAGGCGCGATGGGCGGTAAAATCGGCTGGGGTCGCGGGCTGAGTCAAGTCCAATTCCGCCAGCATTTGTCGAACGGCGTGGATGTTGCCGGCACCGGTGCGTTGGCGCAGCGCCTCGGCCTCCTGGGGCGAGCATAACGTGACCGCACGAAACTGCGCGGGAGCGGCGGCCTCGCGCCAGGCCAACGCGCGTGCCTCATGACGCAGAATTGGACCGGCCAATCGGTTGGCCAGCGCGCTCCAACGCGCCGAATGCAACTCCAGCGCCTTGCCATAGAAGTTGTCCCGGGTGCGCGACTCCAGAAAGCGGCGGTAGCGGGCCGAGAGCAGATCGTGAAGATCCAGAATCTGCGTGCCGCGCCCGCGCCAACGTTCGGGCAGGAAAGCGAGCGCGCGAAAGGTATCGAGCATGATCACTTCGGGCATCAGCCGGTCCAGCAGTTGACCCACCCGGCCGCGCGCGACGCGATTGCTATTGAACCGCTCCTGCATCGGCTGTCCCGCGATCCGGGCGCGCGTGCAATTGATCACCAGGCGCAAAAGGGAGGCGGGCGGAACGAGGGTCAGACTGGCGAAGGGCGCCGGCGCACCGACGGGCGCGGCCTTGGTTGCGAGCGAGACCAGATGCACCTGATAGAAGCGGCACAGCCAGGTTGCGCGCGTCATCAGGGCGCAGACCGTGGGGATTCCAGGCTCGAACAGATCGCGCGAACCGATCAGGACCAGGTTCGGACGTTGCGTTAATGCGATGCGCTGGGCTTGAACGGCCATTGCTCGGAAAAGACTCGAATTGGCGCGATTAAGCTCCCAATCCCATAAGCCAGGCAAGTAGCGGATTTGTCAAAGCTGACAATCTATCCGGGCAATCTGTTGCGCCATGGACTGAGCCCGCCACGCCTGCGGATGTTGGCCCGGCGCTGCGGGCAACGGCCGCTTACGCTGTTAGACGTCGGCTGTGGGACTCAGTCGTGCGGGCTGACCCGACGCTGGCTCAACCTGACCGAGTATCATGGCTTGGATGTCGAACCGGAGTGTGCGAGTGCCGCGATGGACCGGTTTTTCGCGCTCGACCTGGAGCGATCCGAGTTGACGGAGGTTCCCACTGCGTATTACGACGCCGTTATCATGAGCCACGTCATCGAGCATCTGCACGACGGCCTGGCGGTGATCGAACGGCTGATGGAGAAGCCCAAGCCAGGAGGCTGGTTTTATCTGGAGACCCCTTCCTACCGCAGCTACAATCTACCCTCCGCCCAAGGAGTTTTGAATTTTTACGACGATCCCACTCACGTGCGGGTTTACGATATCCGCGCGATTATCGATCGGCTTGCCACCGGCGGATACCGCATCGAGCGCTGGGGCCGGCGACGCGACTGGCGGCGGATCATGCTGCTGGCACCGCCGGTGATTCTGTTCAACCTCGGCTACTATCCGCTGCGCCGCCGGCTTTACGGGCAAGGGCTGTGGGATCTGGTTGGAATGGCGAATTTTGTTCTTGCCCGGCGCCGCTGAAAATTGCGTCAAATCCTTCATCCTCGCCTCCACCGCGCCGCAGGCAGGGAGCGCGAGTAAGCCCCGCTTGAGATTTCGCCCGCGGCCGACCCGTCGGGAAATTGCCTAAGCCGCGTGGCAGAATCGGCATTGGCAAGTTGCCGCGCCGTAATGGTAGGGCGGCGCAAGGGCAGGGCGGGGTGACTTTATCGCGCCGATTACAGGGCGATATGCTGATGGCGCACGCTGAGCTTGTAACCCCATTCGCCCAGCTTTTGCGCTAGTTCGGCTATCAACACGGGCGAGCGATGGCGCCCGCCGGTACAACCCACGCCGATCGTCAGATAGCTGCGCCCTTCGCGCTCATAGAGCGGTAAGAGGTTGCGCAACAGCTCCTCGAATCGGGTCAGGAAAGTCTGGGCCGCGGGCTGCTCCAGCACGAAGGCGCTCACCCGCGCATCCAGTCCATTGAGCGCACGCAACTCATCGCGAAAGAAAGGATTGGGGATGAAGCGAACATCCTGAACGATGTCCAGACCGATTGGCATGCCATACTTGAAACCAAAGGAAACCAGCTCGATGGCCATCCGCGCTCCTGGCTCCTGATTGACGACCAGGCCCGCGACCAGCTCACGCAGTTCGTGCACGCTGATCGTGCTGGTGTCGATCACTCGGGTGGCGCGCTCGCGCAACTCGGCCAAAGCGGTGCGTTCGCGTTTGATACCCAGAGCGGGATTGACTTCTCCCGCCGCCAAAGGATGAGGGCGGCGCGACTCGGAGTAGCGGCGCAGCAGGACTTCGTCGGCGGCGTCCAGAAACAAGACCTCGAGGCGATAACCGCGCTGTTCCTGCTCGGCGAAGACTCGTGGCCATTGCGGGAAAAACAATCGCTCCCGAGCATCGATCCCCAGCCCCACGCCCCGCAGATTAGGCTGGCGCGATTGCAAGGCCAGCTCCAGCGCATATGGCATCAGCACCACAGGTAGATTGTCGATGCAGTAAAAGCCCAGATCCTCCAACATCCGCAGCGCGGTAAAGCGGCCCGAGCCGGCGACCCCGGTCACGATCAGGACCCTGGGATATTGCTCGTGCGCCATCGCTTACTCAAAGCCGTTCTTGCTGCCGGGATGCGGGGATCGATCCGAGATACCGCGGTCAAACTGATTGTCCCTGACCGGACACAGCCAGGGCAGGGTGAGCGCGCGGCCGAGCCGCCGCCCATACCTACCCAATCTTAGTATTTGCTGTCCTCCTCGCAGATCAAGGCGAACAACTCGTCGCGCTCGCGAGCTTCCATCAGACGGCTGCGAAAATTCGGATCGCGCAGCAGGCGCGAAACCCTGGCTAGGGCCTTCAGATGCAGGCTGGCGGAATCCTCGGGTGCGACCAGAAGAAAAAACAGATGGGAGGGCTGACCATCGAGCGAATTGAAATCCACGCCCTGGCGGCTGCGGCCAAAGACCCCGAGGATTTGGGTCAGACCCTTGAGCTTGCCGTGGGGGATCGCAATCCCGTCGCCAATTGCGGTCGAGCCAAGATTTTCGCGCTCGCTTAACACTGCGGCTACTTGCGTGGGAGTCACTTCCTTATGCGCGGTGCACAGGCAAGCGGCCAATTCGGCCAGGACCTCGCTCTTGGTGGTGCCACGCAGCTCGGGAAGAATCATTTCAGGAGAAAGAATTTCGGTTATCTTCATCGCTTGGTTTGCCGCGCAGACCCTGATATCGACCGCGGCCGCGACGCTTGACGTCGCTGTGCCCGCGCCCATTCCAAGGCCCGCCGATTCTTCATACATTGGCTTGGCGCGCGGCCACGAGGCAAGGGGCGCGCCAGCCCCACCCTCCCGGCGCCCTGTGCCGCTACCTCGCGCCTTTCCCCTAATCGACTTGCTTGCGCCGCGCCGAGGGCAAAATCCCCAGGGCTTGACGGTATTTGGCCACCGTGCGGCGGGCGATATTGATCTCCGATTGGCGTAAATTTTCCGCAATCGCCTGGTCCGACAGCGGGTCGCGCCGGTTTTCCGAGCCCACCATCTGCCGAATCTTGTCCTTGACCGTCTCCGCGCTGACGTCCTCGCCGCTGGCGCCCTTGACCCCGGAGGTGAAAAAAAACTTCAATTCGAAAGTCCCTTGGGGCGTGTGCGCGTACTTGTTGGCGGTAGCCCGACTGATGGTGGATTCATGCATCCCGATATCGTCGGCCACGTCCTTGAGCACCAGGTGGCGCAAGTGGCTGATGCCATGTTCGAAGAAATCGCGCTGAAATTTCACGATCGAGCAGGCCACTTTGTAAATTGTCTGCTGGCGCTGATAAATCGACTTGACCAGCCACTGGGCCGAACGCAGTCGCTCCTGCAGATAGCCCTTGGTCTCGGCGCTGGCCTCGCCGTCCTGCAGCACCCGCCGGTAGTAACCCGACAGCCGCAGCCGCGGCACCGCCTCCTCGTTGAGCGAGACCACATACTCGTCGTCCATCTTGTGGATGATCACGTCAGGGACGATATAAACCGCTTCCTGGCCGCCGTAATCGCGCCCCGGCTTGGGTTCCAGCAGCGAGATCACCTTGGCCGCCTGAGATACCTGGGCCACCGGCACATTGAGCGCCTTGGCGATTTCGGCGTAGCGATGGCGTTCGAGGAGATCCAGATGCGAGCGCACCAGGCGGGCCGAGAGCGAGTCCTCCATCCCCAGATTGACCAGTTGCAGATACAGGCATTCGCTCAAGTCGCGGGCCGCTACTCCAGGCGGGTCCAGCCGCTGAACGCGCTTGAGCACTGCCTCGACCTGAGTCAGATCGCATTCCAGCAAACCGGCCAATTCGCTCAGCGGGGTCTCCAGGTAGCCGTCCTCGTTGAGGTTGTACACGATTGCCGCGGCGATCTGCTTTTCCAGCGGGCTGAAGGGGGCCAGGCGCAACTGCCAGATCAGATGGTCTTCCAGCGAGCTCTTGCGGGTCAGCGTGTTCTCGACCGCCGGCCGCCGCTCCTCGTCATCGCCACCCTCCAGCGAGCCTTCCTGCCAGTTGTTGGAATAGTTCTCGGCGTACTCCCTCCAGTCCAGTTTTTCCAGCGCTCCCAGCTCGCGCAGCTCCACCGCCGCGTCGTGCGAGGGCGCTTCCACCGGCGCCTCCGGCGCGGCCAGGTTCGCCTCTTCCGACTCGGCGGCCGGCGCGTTGGCCAACTCGCCGTCGCCGTTGACCGCGGCCTCGCCGCTCTCAACCGGGCCCTCGCTGCTGCTGCCGGGCTCGGCCAACTCCAGCATCGGGTTCTGCTCCAGCTCGCGCTGGACCACCATCTCCAGCTCCGGCACCGCCAATTGGAGGATCTTGATAGCCTGCTGGAGCTGCGGCGTCATCACCAGCTGCTGGCGCAGGCGTAAATCTTGTCCGAGCTTTACCTCTAGGGCCATCTGCGTAAATTAATCGCTTGGGCTCAGGGAGTACTGACCTGTTGCTGGTCGTTGGCGCGCGGAAAAATCACCGCGTTAGCCCCTTCGACCACGCTTTTCTGGCTATCAAGATATACGATAATCCGGTTGCCAGCCACTTCGTTGGCACCGTCGTGGAGGACCGGTTGGCCGGTCATTTCCAAGGTGTGATGGATCTCGTCCAGCACCGCTCGCTCACCGGTGGCCCAGCGTCCGCCTTGCCGTACGCGCACATCGCCCTCGGCCACGATGCGGTCGATGCCGGTGAATTTGTCGGCATAGAACACCCGCAAGGTCTGGCTGGTCAAGGTCGCGCCGCTCTGGGTGGCCTGAACCTTACCGCTGAACAGCACCGAGCGCGCCTTATAGTCCACGCTCAGAGTGTCGGCCTTGATCCTGACCGGGCCGTTGCCGGCGCTGAAGCGAAACGGACTGAACGGCGCGCTAGCCGCCTGGGTCGCCGGCGCAGCGTCGCTCCCGCTGGTCGGTGCGGGGGCAGCGGCTGCGCCACTCTTCGACGCTGGCGTCTTGGCCGAGACGGGCGAGGGTTGGGCGGCAAGGGCGATCGCGGGTACCAACAGGCCCGCTATCGCGCATGCGATCAGCCGGCTGCTTGCACATCCTGCAATCCCCGGCGAGGCTCGCGCGCGCGGGCTATGACGATTGCGCTGCGCCATTTTGCTTGATCGTGACCTGGGTGTCGGTTTGAGCCTTCAAGGTAAAGGTTTGCGCACGCGGATGCGCCTCCAGACCCACCCCGCGAACACTGAATTGGGGGCCGTCGATAGTGACCAGGCCGGCGGCCTGCAGATCGTCGCGATCGGGAAAGAAAGTAGCCTTGTCGGTGCTGATCACCATCCCTTTATAATTGAGGACCAATCCGCCCGAGAAATCGGCTCGCAGTACGTGGTTGCCCTGCAATTTGAGCAACACCTGTTGGGCGCGCGCCGACATCTCCTTGCCGTCGTCCAACTTCATGCTCAGCGCGGCGCCGCTCAGGCGGGCCGAGGTGCGGTCATTGCTGTAGGCGGCCTCTTTGGCCCGCAACTGCCATTGCTCCTGATCGCCCTTCATCTGGGTCCAGTGAAAATTGTGGGCGTCCAACAGAGTTCCGGGTACCAATTTAACCGCACGAGCCAACAGCCGTTGTTGGTGGTCACGATTGTCCACCACCCACACCGCGCTGACGATTACCACCAGCAGCGCGCCAATTCCAATCCCGGCCAAGGCTTTGGCGATGAAGCGCGGACTCATCGCTAATCAAGCTATCAGGCCACTCAAGCCCCGGTAAACCGGGTCGCGGGCTGACTCAGGGCAAGCCGCCGGCGCGGTGGGCGCGGACCACTCGGTCCAATTCACGCAATTGCGCCAGCAGGTCGGGCAACTCGGCCAAGGGTAGGGAATTGGGCCCGTCGCTGAGCGCGCGTGCGGGCTCCTCGTGCACTTCCATGAACACTCCGTCCACCCCGACTGCCACCGCGGCTCGTGCCAGCGGCGCGATAAACTGGCGTTGGCCTTCCGAGCGGTCTCCGCCCGCGCCGGGCAATTGCACCGAATGGGTGGCGTCGAACACCACCGGATAACCCAGCTCCCTCATCACCACCAGGGAGCGGAAATCGCTGACCAGATTGTTGTAACCGAAGCTCGCCCCGCGCTCGGTCAGGATGATGCGTCGATTGCCGGTGGCCTCGACTTTGGCCACCACCGCGCGCATGTCCCAGGGCGCGGAGAATTGCCCTTTCTTGAGGTTGACCGCACAGCCGCTGCGCCCAACCGCCTGCACCAGGTCGGTCTGACGCGATAGCAGCGCGGGCACCTGCAGGATATCGACTACCGCCGCCGCCGCTTCGACTTGCCAGGGCTCGTGCACATCGGTCAACACCGGCAGTCCCGTCTCGCGCTTGACCGCGGCCAGAATCTGCAAACCCTCCTCCAGGCCCGGGCCGCGAAAGGAGCCGTGACTGGTGCGATTGGCCTTGTCGAAGGAGGATTTGAAGACCAAATCCAAGCCGGCTTGACGAGCAATTTCCTTAAGCTTGTGGGCGTGACGCAGGCAGGCTTGCGCGCTCTCGATTACGCACGGGCCGGCGATGATCGCGAGGCGATCGCCGCCGAACAAAACGCCTCCCGCGCTTACCGCGGCGACGGTCACGATACCGCCACCGGCCGCAACTGGCGCACCTTGGGACTTTCGGCCTTCTGCCCGCGCCGCTCGATCGCGGCCCGCACCAGGCCGCGGAACAAGGGATGGCAATTCAGCGGACGCGAGCGCAACTCGGGATGGAACTGGCAGCCCAAAAACCAGGGATGTCCCTTCAGCTCCATGATCTCGACCAGGCTACCGTCGGGCGCGGTCCCGGTGGCGGCGAAGCCGGCCTCTTCCAGGGTCTGGCGGTAGCGATTGTTGACCTCGTAGCGATGGCGATGGCGCTCGGAGATCTGGGTCCGGCGGTACAAGCGGGCGGCCAGCGAGTTGGCGCGCATCGTGCACGGATAGGCGCCAAGCCGCATCGAGCCGCCCTTCTGGGTCAAGTTCTGCTGCGCTTCCATCAAATCGATCACCGGCTCGGGAGCATTGGGATCGAACTCGCGCGAGTTGGCCCGTCGCAGCCCCAACACGTTGCGTGCGAACTCGATCACCATCACCTGCAAGCCCAGGCAGATGCCTAGAATCGGAATCCCGTTTTCGCGCGCGCAGCGCACTGCGGCGATTTTGCCCTCGATCCCGCGCTCACCGAATCCGCCAGGAATGATCACCCCGTCGGCATTGCGCAAGAGCGCGGCCGGTTCCCCGTTCTCCAATTCCTCGGCATCGAGATAGTCGATTTTGACCCGTGCGTCGTTGCAGATTGCGCCATGGGCAATCGCCTCGTGCAGGCTCTTGTAGGAATCGACCAGGTTGACGTATTTACCCACTACCGCGATATTGACCGCCAGCTTGGGATTTTGCGCGACCTTGACGATCCGCCGCCAGCGCCCAAGATTGGGCGCCCCGGTCCAGATATTGAGCTTGTCCACCACCCGCTGATCCAGCCCCTCCTCACGGAAGGCCAGCGGCACTTCGTAAATCGTTTCCACGTCGCGCGCCGCAATCACGCACTCGTCCTCGACGTTGCAAAAGTGCGCGATCTTGGCCTTGACCTTCTTCTCCAGCGCGCGATCGCTGCGGCACAGCAGGATGTCGGGTTGGATTCCCATCCCGGTCAGCTCCTTGACACTGTGCTGGGTGGGTTTGGTCTTGAGCTCGCCCGCGGCCGGAATAAAGGGCACCAGGGTCAGATGGATATACAGCGCGTTTTCCCGCCCGCGATCCCAACGAAACTGCCGGATCGCTTCCAGGAAGGGCAGACTCTCGATGTCGCCCACCGTGCCACCAACCTCGACGATCAGAATATCGACTCCCACCGCGGCTTCGTCGATGCGTCGCTTGATCTCGTCGGTGATGTGAGGAATGACCTGAACCGTCGCCCCCAGGTAATCGCCTCGCCGCTCCTTCTGGATCACGGTGTCATAAATCTGACCGGTGGTGCAGTTGTTGCGCCGACTCATCCCGGTTTCCACAAAGCGCTCGTAGTGGCCAAGATCCAGGTCGGTCTCGGCGCCGTCATCGGTAACATAGACCTCGCCGTGCTGAAGCGGACTCATCGTGCCGGGGTCTACGTTGATGTAGGGGTCCATCTTGAGAAAGCTGACCTTCAGTCCGCGCGCTTCCAACAGCGCGCCCAGGGAGGCGGCCGCCAGCCCCTTGCCCAGGGAGGAGACCACCCCGCCGGTGACAAAGATAAATTTGGTCTTACTGCGCTTCTCCGCCATCCTAAGCTCCGTCCCTGGCCGCCGTGGGGCGGGCCACTTCCTGGGCTTGCGCCAGATCCTCCGGGGTATCGATTTCCAACGAGGGGTGCGCCGCCGACGCCACTCGAATGGCGTAGCCGTTTTCCAGCGCGCGCAACTGCTCCAGCATCTCGATCCGTTCCAGGACTCCAGGGGGCAAACTGGCGAACTTCAGTAAAAAACCGCGCCTGTAAGCATACACCCCCAGATGCCGGCGGGCGTTGGCAGGCAGACCGCCCTCGCGAGGAAAGGGGATCCCGGCACGAGAGAAGTATAGTGCATTGCCGCGGTTGTCGCACACTACCTTGACGATGTTGGGATTGCTCCACTCCGCGCTCTCCACCAACGGAGTAGCCAGCGTGGCCATCGCCAAGCCCGGCTCGGCTCGCATCGGCGCCACCAGCGCGGTGAGGTCGGCCGCCGCCACGAACGGCAGATCGCCCTGAACGTTGACATAGATGGCCGCGCGCAGGCTGCGGGCCACTTCAGCCACTCGGTCGGTGCCGCTTTGATGATCCGGCGAGGTCATGCGCACCTCGCCCCCCGCTTGGCGTACCACCGCGGCGATCTGGTCGTGATCGGTTGCAACCACCACGCGATCGATCGTGGGGCAGGCGCACACGCTGCGCCAGACCCGCACCACCATCGGCACGCCGCCGATTTCGCGCAGCGGTTTGGCCGGAAGTCGGCTGGAACCGTAACGGGCGGGAATCACCGCGATTACCGCCATCTTTTGCTCCAGGCGCCGACCCGGCTCCGGCTTCAGGCGCGCGCGCGAGCGCGCCGCAGGCGCCGTTGGCGTGCTTTGACCTGTTGCGGATTGCTCCGCCGTTTGCGACCCAAGCGAGCGTTGCGCCGATTGCGCTGACGAGCGGCTATTTTCATTGTGCTCCTTCAACTGCGCCCCGAACCGCGGCTACCGCGCCCGGATAACCGTCCGCCGGATTGCGCCGCTGGGCACTGCGCGTTTCGGCAGCCGGGATCGTCTGGTTGTTGACGCCGATCGCCAACGGTGAGAGGGCCGCCACCGTGGTCAGGACCCGCGCTCCCTCGCGCACCTGCACGATTCCCAGCGGGCTGCCGGTCAACAACGGGCCATTGATGACCGGAGGTATATCATAGGTCAGGCGCAGATCCGACGCCGCACGCTTGGGCACCAGCAAGCGCACCGATTGCCCCGCTACCGGCTTGATCCGCATCCCCGAGGCCACCTGCACCGTTACCGGCAATGGCTGGCCGCGCCGCAACATTGTAACCGCGGTCCAGTTGTCAAAACCCCATTGCAGCAGGCGGGCCGACTGGCGAAAGCGTTCGGGATTGGAAGGGGCGCCCAGGACTACGCTGAGCAGGCGCAAATCACCCCGTTTGGCGGTCGCGGTCAGGCCGAAGCCGGCGTGAAAGGTGAAGCCGGTTTTAAGCCCATCGCAGCCCTCGAAATGGCCAATCAGATGGTTGGTGTTGTGGAGCATCACCTCGCCATGGTCGAACGGGCAACTCTCCAGACTAGACCAGCGCAGCAGATCGGTGTGATGGATCAGCGCGCGCGCTACGATCGCCAAGTCGCGTGCGTCGGTTATATCGACGTCGTGGCCGGGGGTGGGCGGCAAGCCGTTGACGGTGTTGTAATGGGTGGCAGTCAGCCCCAGGCGGCGCGCTTCCTGATTCATCAGGCGCACGCAACCGGGTACCGAACCGCCGATCTTTTCTCCAACCGCGACCGCCGCGTTGTTAGCCGAGCGAATCAGCGCTGCCTTCATCAACTCGCCCAGCGGATAGACCTGGCCCGCCCGCAGCGCTATCCCGGTGCCGCCGGTGGAAGCGGCCAGGGGGGAAATCACCACCGGATCGTTGAGAGAAAAGCGGCCCGCTTGAATCTGCTGCTCGGCTACCAACAGCATCATCATCTTGGCCATCGAGGCGGGCGGCCAGGGCATGTCGGCGTTATAAGCGTACAACACCTGGCCGGTGTCGGCGTCCTCGACCAACGCCGCCTTGAAAGGCGCCACGCTAACTACCCCATGGTGATGATGGCGATGTCGATGCGCTACCGCGGCCGGCGCCCCCGCCGCCCACGTCAGAATAAGCAGCGCCCCGCCGCCGAGGCTTGTCAACCAAACCGATACCCTCCGCCACACGGCCCCATCTCCTGCTTGCGGTTTGCTCGCGGAACGGCGCCCGTTCAGCGAGGATGTGAAAAGCTCGTCTTGACCTGGCTACGCTGGGCCTGATCCAAAATCACCAGGTTGTCGCGCGCCGGCTGATAGGCCGGCCGCAACCGTACCAGATCGCTCCATTCCTGGCGGGCGCGCTCATATTGCCCCTGTTCGGCGTAGATGACGCCCAGGGTGTTGAGTGCGTCGGGCTGCGCGGGATCGAGCTGGAGCGAGAGCAGCACTTCCTGTTGCGCTTGCCCCAGCATCCCGCGCCGTTCATAAGCCAGCGCCAGGTTGAAATGAGTCTCGGGCTTGTCGGGTCCCAGCAAGGTGGCCAACCGCAGGACATCGGTGGCCGCGCGCAAGCTGTGATTTTCCAGGTAAAGCAGTCCCAGATTCAGAAACAGCGCCCAGTCACTCAGCCCCAAGTCGATCGCGTCCCGATACTGGGCCAGTTCGGCCTCATGGTCGCCCAGCATTCCGTAGGCGAAGCCCAGATGGTAGTGGGCCAAGGCGTTGTCGGGATGTTGGCGGATGACCTCGCGATGGCGCCGAATCGCCTCGGGGTAATCCTCCATGCCCAGAAAATAGTCGGCCAGCGGATTGCAGACTTCGCTGTCCGCGTTAGCCATCGGGCTCCCCGCGATAGCCGCCTGCAGAGGACGTGCCGGCAGCCAAGCCAATAAGGCGCATATCAAGCCCCACGCGAAAAGACGTTTACCCACGGTAAGCCGGAGCTCAACGACAATTGTGCGCTCGCGAGCTTACTGTAGCAGGAGTGGTCGCCGATTAGAATGCCAGGATCGCCTATCCGACCACTATTTCGTTCAATATGGTGAAAATTTTGCCGACCCTAAGCGACAGCTTCCGGCTCCACTGCACTGGCCTAAGGCCAGCGGCGGCCTGAGCCAGGCCGCCGCGCCCCAGCCAACGCTAGGAGGCCTTGCTGGCCGAACCGCTGCCGCTCTTGGATGACTTATGATGTTTGCGCTTGGCCGTGTGATGATGCTTGGTCTTTTTGGTCTTGGCCTTGGTCTTGGCCTTGGTCGTGGCCGGCGCCGACATCGTGCTGCCGCTGCCCGCCGCGCCGCCCTCTTGAGCCAGCATCGGTGTCGCCAAGGCCGTCACGAATGCACACGCCGCCGCGATTGCTAGAAGCCGTTTCATAACCTTTGTCCCTTTCCCTCCGTCGTCGACGAAATGCCGATGGTCAGGGCAACACTATAGCCATTTGAAGATAATTGGCAAACCCGAGCTATTAATGGGCTAAAGGAAAATCCGACCGCTTTCGCCCCTCGTACCTAGCCCTCGGTTCAGGGCTGGCGTGGCGGGGTCTGGCGCAGTCGCCGGTAAAGCCGGAACAACTCACCAAAGGCGCGCGCGATTACCTTGATGCTGGCCCCGGATTGCTCGCCCGCCAGCCGCGGCAGATGTTCGACTTCCACTTCCACGATTCGCGCCCGCCGCGCGCTCACCCTGACCATCAATTCGGTCGAGATCATGGCTCCTTGCGACCGCAAATCAAGCTGCTCTATGAACTTCCGCCGAAACAACTTGAAGCCGCAATCGATATCGCCCAGGCGCAGCCCAAATAACAGCCCAACCAGCATCGTCCAGGCCTTGCCATTGACCTGGCGCATGAAGGGATCGGCGCGCCGGATGCGGCGGCCCACCACCACGTCCGCTTCCGGCGTGCGAGCCACCAGGCGAGCTATCTGGGCGGCGTCGAACTGACCGTCGCCATCGCACAACAGCACCCACTCCATCCGCGCCGCCGTCAAGCCCGAGGTAACCGCTCCGCCATAGCCGCGATTGACCTGATGATGAACCACGCGCAAGCGAGCGTCAGCCGCGGCCAACTGATCGGCTATCTGGCCGGTCTGATCGTGGCTGCCGTCGTCGACCACGATAATTTCGTAGCGATCCGCCACCTTGGGCAGCTCGGCCCGGAAATTATCCACTACCCGGCGCAAATTGAGCGCCTCGTTATGGCAGGGCAGGAAGACGCTGAGCGAGGGCAACCGCATCGGTGTCCACTCAGCCGCGGGTGGGGCCCCACTCATGGGTTGACTTCCATCGAAATCAGGGGCGCCCCGAAGCGATCCACCTTCTGGCGGGCGTGCTCACCTTTCCTCGAGGACATCCCAACAACCATACGCCAATAATGAACCGCCCGGCCATGAAGATCGCGTCGGGCTCGAGGAAGGCAGCGGTTAGTCACCCACCGAACGGTAGCCGCCGCGAAAAAACAACAGCGGGCGCCCTTCGCGCGTTTCGGCCTGCTCGATTTCGCCTACATAGATGGTGTGATCGCCACCGTCGTAAGCACCGTAAAGCTTGCACTCCAGATAGGCCAGCGCGCCATGTAAAATCGGACAGCCATTGGCCCCGCGTTGAAAGGCCACTCCCTCGAACTTGTTGGTCCCGCTGGTGGCAAAGCGCCGCGAAAGGTCTTCCTGATCCTCGGCCAGCACGTTGACCGTGAACACCCGGCTGCTCTCGAAGCAGGGATAGCTCTCGATTAGCTTGTCCACGCAGGCCAGTAATAAGGGCGGTTCGAGCGAGACCGAGGTCAGTGAATTGGCCGTCAACCCATGCAGTTCGCCTTGGGCTGAGAAGGTGGTGATGACCGTCACCCCGGTGGCGAAATGCCCCATCACGCGGCGGAGTTCGTTTTTGTCGATCGGCATCGGCTTGGGCCCGAAGGCGGCACGATGCTACCAACGTGACTGCTCAGGGTCAATTACGGCTATCGAGTTGCCCCGGTTACAAACAGAGCGACGACTGCCATGCGCCAACCTGATCCACCGGCCGCACTCGGCCTGGGCGTCAGCCCGAGTCAAAATCGGGTCTAGCGGCGGAGAATTACCCCCGACTTACCAGCGCCCGCAGACTTGACCAAACTTGGGCCAAAGCCTCACAATAAGCGGAGAACTCGATGGACAGGCAGCGTGGATTGCGGTGGTTGACGGGTGCGGCCGCAACCGTCGTCATCGGTATCGCTCTCCCGGTGCTGGCGCAGCTCGCTCCGCCAACCGACGTGGCCAGCCAGTCGCGCGATGCCGCGGCGGTGCCGGTTTTGGCGCGACCAGGGGCGGTGAGTACAGGTCCGCCGCTGTCGCCTATCGATCACGTCCTGGTACCGGCCCCTGTTGCCGCTGTCTCGCCAAAGCTCTCGCCAGCCCCGCTCTCGCCGATCGACCACGAGCTGATTATTCCAATCCACGGTGGCGCTAAATCCAAGCCGTTGGCAATCGCCAGCGCCAGGTTGCCCTCTTCGCCTCAAGCGGCAACTCCGGGCGCGGCGCTGCTGGCCAGTCTGGGTCTTTTGCATAACCGGACCCCCGGCATTCAGGCGCTTAGCCGCACTCAAGATGAAAGTTTTCGCGATCCTGTGATGTGGTCGGTAATGGCCTACAAGTCGGCACACCTGATGCGGGTCTATTACCAGGGCTACCTGTTCGCGACCTATCCGGCCGTCTTCGGCCGCAACCGTGAGCTTGGGGCTAAGCGCTGGGCGGGCGATTTGAAGACGCCCGAGGGGGTCTACCAACTGATTTCCAAATACCGGAGCAGCCGCTGGCGATGGTTTTTGCGGATCAATTATCCCAATGCGGTTGATATCCAGCGCTATCGCGCGGCGCTGCGTGCAGGTCAGGTGCCGATCGTGGGCGGCCGCCGGCGCCAGATGGGTGACGATATCGGTATCCACGGTACCGACCGGCCGCGCTTCAACAAGCTGGATTTGGATTGGACCTTGGGCTGCATCTCGGTGGATAACGAGGCTATCAACGCGCTGGAGCGGCTGCTGCCGGTGGGCACGCTGGTGGTGATCAAGCCGTAGCCTGCACTGGCGCGGGTCGGTTGAGCAAGCCATAGACCGGAATTCCCGCCAACACGATAAGCAGCCCGGGCCAAGTAAAACGCGGCCGGGTTACCAGCAAGTCAGCCATTAGCAGCCCGGCAGCGCCGATGTATAATCCAGGCAGCCAGGGATAGCCCCAGACCCGGTACGGACGCGCGGCGGCGGGACGAGCGCGCCGCAGCTTGAAGACCGCCATCACGGTGAGCAGGTAGAAGAGCAACTGGGCGAAAATTACGTAGTCCAGCAGGTCGCCATAGCTGCCCGATAGCGTCAGTATCCCCGCCCAGACCCCTTGCGCCAGCAGGGCCAGGCCAGGCACTTGAGCCTGGTTGAGCTGCGCCATCGCCGGCCAGATCACACCGTCGCGCGCCATCGCGTACAGCACCCGCGCGCCAGTCAGGATCAAGCCGTTGGCGCAACCGAAGGTGGAGATCATGACCAGCAGCGCGGTTGTCGCGGCGCCTCCCGCCGGCCACACCTGGCGCATCGCGGCGGCCGCCACGCGATCGGCTTGGGCATGGGTGATTCCCTGGCCCACGATCGTGATGGCGGAGGCCTGGCCATGGAGCGGGAGCTGGGCCAGATAGCCTAAATTGACCAGCAAGTACAGCACGATTACCGCCACGGTGCCTGCGACCAAGGCCAGCGGCAGATCGCGGGTCGGGCGGCGCAGTTCGGCCGCCACAAAGGTGACAGAGGCCCAGGCGTCGGCGGAAAACAATCCCCCGACCATCGCGGCGCCAAAGCCCATCAGTCCGGCCGGCGACCAGCCAGGCTCGCCCCAGAAGCTTGGCCAATGGGCGAAATTGGCGGTGATGGCGACAGGCTTGGGCAGCATGAGCAGAACGATGGCGAGCGCGGCCAAGGCCAGCAGCTTGACCGCGGTAAAGCTGTTTTGCACCAAGCGGCCATAATTGAGGCCGTACCAATTGCTGGCGGTGAGCAAACCGATTACCCCCAGGGCCAGGGTTCGTTCGCGGGTTAAGCCCGCATGCATCGTAACCGGGCCGGCCACGATGGCGGGAAAGAGCACCCCCGCAAAACGCGCAAAGGCAACCGCGACTGCCGCGATCGTGCCGGTTTGGATCACCAGCAGCAGGGTCCAGCCGAACAGAAAGGCGACCAGTTTGCCATAGCTCTCGCGCAGGTAGACGTATTGACCGCCGGCCTGCGGCATCATCGCCGCCAACTCCGCATAGGCCAAGGCCCCCACCACCGTCATCGCGCCGCTTACCACCCACACCAGCAACAGACGGGCGGGCGAGCCGACCTGGCGCGAGATCTCGGCGGCAACGATGAAAATTCCCGATCCCACCATCGAGCCCGCCACGATCATCGCGGCGTTGAAGGCCGTCAACTCCGGCTTCAACTGTGCCCAATTGGCGGAAGTTTTCGCTTCAGTTCCCATTTAAACCTATGCCCATCTTGAAAGTCGGTTGCCACGCCGCCCTTGGGCGAGCGTTCACGCTATCTCAGGCAGCGGCGATTCGACAATCGGGCGCATGCGGGATAAATAAGATCCGAATCACGAGCGAGAGGAAGAGCAATGCCGCAGGGACTCTTGGCAGGCAAAGTTGCGATTGTGACCGGCGCCGGCAGCCCAATCGGACTGGGCCGGGCGATTACCATGGCCTTGATTGGAGCAGGCGCGCGGGTGGCGATGGTCGATCTCAACCAGGAATGGTTGCAGGAACGGTTGCGCGAAATGCATGCCCTAGGCGGCAGCGAATGCGCTATCGCGGCGCCCGCTGATGTAACCGATCCTCAAGCCGTCGAGCAAGCGGTGCAAACGACCATCAGCCGGTTGGGCGGTTTGCATGTCCTCTTCAACAACGCCGGCTCCAATCCCAGCGTGCTTGGCCTAGGCCAACATGCCAGCCGCTTTTGGGAACTCTCGCCGCAGGCCTGGACGCGGGTGATCGCGATCAATTTCACCGGTCCTTTCCTGATGGCGCGCGCGGTGACCGAACATATGCGCGCCCAACGATGGGGTCGGATCATCGGCGTCACCACCAGTCTGGACACGATGTACCGGCCGCGCACCGCGCCTTACGGTCCTTCCAAAGCCGGCCATGAAGCTTTCATCGCGGTGATGGCGCAGGAACTTGAGGGCTCCGGAGTCACCGCCAATGTCCTGGTACCGGGCGGTGCGGCCAACACCAACCTCTTGGCCCACAACACCGAATTCGATCGCAGCAAGCTGATTGCACCGGTGGTGATGGGCCCACCGGCGGTGTGGCTTTGCTCGGAGGCTTCGGCGCAATTCAACGGCCGGCGGATAATCGCCCAGCGTTGGGATGAGAAATTGCCGCTGGAGCAGCGGCTGGCTCAAGCCAGCGCGCCGGCGGCGTGGCCGCAACTGGGCCGTCAGGCGGTTAATCCGCAGTAAGCCGCCGTGAGGCGGGCAGATTTATTGGGCCAGGCGCTGCTCCAGTTGCGAATTCGATAGCACTTCGATTCCACCCTCCTGCCAGCGCCTCAGCACGCCCTGCGCGGCGCGCGCGTTGACCGGATAGATGGCATCTCCGATCACGATCGGACGATGGCCGCACAGCAGCATCGCCTGCACCGCGCGATCGACGCAAATCTCGGTGAACACCCCATAGACGATCGCCTGGTCGTAGCGCCGCAACATCCACTCCAACGCGCGTTGGGCGTAACGATTGCCGCGCAACAGATCGACGTCCTGCTTCTCGATCACCAAGTCTCCGGCAGCCTCCAGGATCTGCTTGAAGCGCGCCTCCTCGACAGGTTCGTTGGGCAGAATGCGGGGGTGGGTCGGGGCAGTCTGCTCTACTTTGAGCTGCCCCGGCGTCCCATCCATACAGTGATCGGGCCAGTTACCGCCGTTGCGCTTCAATTCGGCATCGCCGAGGAAGTGGCGATCGGTGGAGCAGACTCGAGCGATATGAAGGCGGCGGGCCAGGGCGGTCAAATGCTCCAAGGCAGGCAAAATCCGCTCCGCGCCAGCCACGTAAAGGGCGCCACCAGGCAGGAGAAAATCGCGCTGGGTATCGACGTCGAAAAAGAAAAGACGCTCGGGAGCAAGTTTGTTGGCCGTCATCGCCCTGTTCCTCGAAGAGAGACCATCGCCAGCCAACATAACACATCGGCGCCGAGTGTTTACCACGCAAGTTTTGACGGACGAACTAGCGGCGTAGGAGCTTGGAGCGAACCTACGGGCTGGAGCAAGGTTAGGGTGTTTCGGAGGGGGGGACCAGGTGACGGCGCCAATTGGCGAAACTGGCCCGCACGCCGTTTAGCAACATGACCGTCAGCAGTGCGCTTGCCAGCACCTCGGTCTTGGTCATCAGGCGCATTCCGCTGAAGTAGCGAAAGCCCACTACTTCGGCTCGCTCACCCAGGTAGAGCGCGAGCGCGCCCACCGAGGCCAGCCGCGACAGACTGTAAATCTTCCAGCCTAATGCCAGCCATAGCGAGCCGCTGACAAATGGCAGGATCAGGGTCAAAGCGTATAAGCTGCCGGTCAGTTGCTCGCTCCAGGTTCCTCGCGCGCCCAGGTAATCGGCGCCAATCAGACCGCAGGCCAAGGCGCCATAAGCGGCGGGAAGGCGAACCGCCGCCCGGGTATCAATTGTGGGCCATAACCAACCCATGGCCAGAACGGTGATATGCCGGCCTAGGCGAAGGTAATGACCAGGTGAAATTGCTGAAACTATCATGCAAAATCAAGAAGCAAATTTCATTCCAGCCACTTAAGGCGGTGCGAGGGGCAATTGAGTGGCGTAAATCGATACTTTTTTATTCAAACTCGACCAATACGTCGAACTTGACCACTGCCCCTCGCCTTTACCTTTTGCCAATCCGGTTCGCATTTCCCAAACGCTTAACCGTTGGGCGGAGGCGGAGTCATCGGGCGCCCGCCGGCACCGGGACCGTCCCAGGGGCGTGAGCGCCAATACCATGGTGGCGCCATCGGACGTGGCCCCATGAAGGAAAGCGCGAAGGGTGGGCGCGGGAAATGGCGTCTGTGATGGTGCCCCGAGACGAAGATCGCGATCGCGATCAGCACCAGCGCCGCGATCATCCCGCCTCGCCACCAGCGCTCCTCTGTGCGGTTTCGCCGGCGCATTCGTTTAAGCCTGCGTCGCAGCCGTGCTTCTTCAGAATCGCCACCGCGATTGCCATCGCTTTCGTCTGCCATGAGCCAAATCCTCCTGCTTTTCCGTCCTTGGACGACCGAAGCTCCTTTGCAGGCTCCCTGGTCACCCGATAAGACGCTCGGCGGGTCGTTTGGTTACAGGCGGTGCTGGCAGGAGTACGCAGGCTCCAGCGACAAAAGGCTTTCGCAGAAGGTTCTTTAGTAGTGCGGCTCGCGAGCGCGGCGACTATCGCGCTCCAATTGGACCGTCATATGGCGGATCTCGAAGCGTTCCAGCACTTGCGACATGTCTGACAGGACACGATCGCTATCGGCTTGCTCCACTACCACCGCGTGCGCCGACAACGCGAACTCGCGCGCGGTCAGGCACCATACGTGCAAATCGTGAACCTCTTTGGTGCCCGCCACCAACAACATCTCGCGCCGAATCTCCTCGACGTCGACGTGGGCCGGCACCGCTTCCATCAGGATGTCCACCCCTTCGCGAATGAGGCCCCATGAATTGACCAGAATCAGCATCCCGATGGCCAGGCTAACGATCGGGTCGGCCGCCTGCCGATGGAAGAAGTAAATCAGGGCACCGCCAGCCAACACCCCCAGTGAGCCGATCAAATCGGAAATCACATGAACGAAGACCGCCCGTAGCGCCATTCCGTGACCGCGTCCGGTGTGCTGATGGCTCAGGGCGGCGGCGAGCGAATTGACTCCCACCCCGACCGCCGCGACCGCCATCATCCCGGCTCCCTCGGCTTGCTCGGGCATCCGCAGGCGATGGATCGCCTCGACCACCAGAAAAGCCACCAGCAGCCACAAGAACAGGCCGTTGGCTACCGCACCCAGGATCTCCGCGCGTAGATAGCCGAAGGTCTTGCCCGCGCCGGGCGGACGGGCGGCGATTCGCAGCGTGAACAAACTAAGCCCAATGGCCCCGATGTCGGTCAGCAGATGCACCGCATCGGTCAGCAAGGCCAAGCTATTGGTGAAATAGGCGCCAACCAGCTCAACGACGAAATAGCTGACCGTCACCAGCAAGATGACGGTCAGCCGGCCGGCGTCTGAACGATTGGCATCCACTGCGCTAGACCCGCTTCAGTTTAGTCCGCACGCTACTGCCGGTCACGGCCGCCGCGCGGATCGGTCATCCGGTGGATCAGTCGTATTGAAGCAGCGAATGACACGGAATCGGCGCCAGTAACTCCCGTCCCTTGAGCGCGTTCAGCTCGATTGCGAAGGCGCATCCGATAACTTCGCCGCGCAGTTGCTCGACCAAACCCACCGCCGCTTTCGCCGTTCCCCCGGTGGCGAGTAGATCGTCGACAATCAGGACCCGGCGCCCGGCAATGATGCCGTCGCTGTGCATCTCCAGCTTGTCGGTACCATATTCGAGTTGGTACTCCTGCGAGACGCACTGGTAGGGCAGCTTGCCCGGTTTGCGCGCGATTACCAGTCCGACCCCCAGGCGATAGGCCACCGGCGCCCCCATGATAAAGCCGCGCGATTCGATTCCGACCACGCTATCTACTTTGCCCAAATACGGTTCGGCTAGTTGATCAACGATCGCCGCCAGTGCCCGCGCGTCGGCCCACAGCGGAGTTAGATCCTTGAAGACGATTCCTGGCTTGGGAAAATCCGGGATGTCGCGTACCAGGCCGTGGAGTTGTTGGCTAGTCATTTCTACAAAATCGCCTTTCCGTGAAAAAAGAGTCGTCTCGCCAAGATACTCGAAGCCGATTTCCGCTAAAAGCCAAGTCGCCGCGCCAGCCGAGTGGGCTCGCGGCGCGGCGAAAGATAGGCCAGCGGATTGGTGGCAACATTGTTGTGACGCACTTCGAAATGCAAATTGGCTCCGGTGGTATGGCCGGTGCGTCCCACCCGGCCGATCATTTGTCCGCTCGCAACCCATTGACCACGCCGGACCAGATCGGCCGAGTTGTGCGCATAAACGGTAACGTAGTGGTCGCGATGGGCCAGTATAATCACCTTGCCGTAACCGTGTAGCCGGCCCGCGAAGATCACCTGTCCGGCGGCGGCTGCTTCTACTGGACTGCCGCTGGGCGCGGCGATATCGATCCCCTCGTGCATCACCCCATGGCGCAGGCCGAAGCCCGAGGAGAAGGTGCCGTTGGGGACCGGCCACGTCAAGCGCGGGCGTGCGCCTGGCAAGGCGTAGGAGTACGGGGCGGGATGATGGGTCGCGCAACTGCAGGCCACCAGCGCGACAAACAGCGCGCCCAACTTTGGCCCGGTGCGCCAGTCCAATTTCGCCCCACCCACCACAACCACCTCTACTCCCTCGCCGGCCGCTGCTTCGGGTCAAACGCCCGACCGGGTGCGAGGCTCAATCAACAGGCCTACTAACGAGCGTGCCGCCGACATCCAATTCGCCTCCCTCCCCTGGTGCGAGATAAATCAGGGTCGGGTAGGGGAGGGAGCGCCTTGTCCTTTGTGCTCACCCATCCAGCCGCCGCTTGGCGCAATGCGCCCATCTATCGGCCGAAGCCCGCGCTCGGGCACGCGCGCTCACGTGTCGAAGCCCTATTTCCCCACCAGAGGCACGAATCGGCATTCTCCGAAATATTCTTCGCGCCAACGCTCGCCGTCGCGCTCCACTCGCACTAAAGTCTGCAATTCTTCTTCGCCCACCGGAGCTATCAAGCAGCCTTCGGGGCTGAGCTGGGAGAGCAACGGACGCGCGATCGACGACATCGCGGCGGTCACGATAATGACGTCGAAAGGCGCCGGCTCGGGCCAGCCCTCGCTACCGTCCCCCAGACGAAAGTGACAGTTGGAGATACCCATTTCGCTCAGGGTCGCGATCGCGCGGCTCTGCAATTGGGCTAAGCGCTCCACGCTGTAAACCTGACCCGCGAGCTGGGCCAGAATGGCGGTTTGATAGCCGCTGCCGGTGCCGATTTCCAGAACTTTGGAATTTTCGTCCAGCTCGGCGATCTCGCTCATGAGCGCGACCATGTAAGGTTGCGAGATGGTTTGCTGCGCGCCAATCGGCAGGGGGTTGTCCTCGTAGGCGCGTTCGGCATACTGGGGTGCCACGAAGCGATCGCGTGGGGTACGAGCCATCGCCTGCAAGACGCGGCGGTCGTGAATCCCGCGGCGCTGAAGCTGTTCGACCACCATTCGTTCGCGCGCCTGGGCCCAATCCATCGTTTGATTATACTCGCCTGCGCGCCGCGCCCATAGCACTATCTATGATGGGTTGCTACCAGCACAAGCCGCGGCAATTGGGCAGCGCGGCCAGCGGCAAGCCGGCGTCGGCCAGATCGATGACCGCCCGCTTACCCTCCAGGCGAGCCATTAACTCGGGCTCCAATGCCATCCGCTTGCCCACCACCACCACGTCGGCCCATTCCAGCAAAGTCGTCAGATCTTCCACGATCATCCCATCGGCGGGCAGACCAGGGTGGGCGCAATCGGTTTCCGGCAAATCGGGATCGTAGGCTCGCACCGCCATCGCGCGCGCGCGCAATTCCTGGCAAAGCCGCAGCAGCGGACTTTCGCGTACATCGCCGCTATGGGTCTTGAAGCCCACCCCAAGCATCGCGATCCGCTGTCCGCCGCTGTCCATGATCAGTCCCAGGCCATGGCGAAACTGCCAGTCATTGCTGCGTTCGATCGCTCCCAGCAAGGGGGTCTCCAAGGCCTGCGCCCGGCCCATGGCAAGCAGCGCGCGCAAGTCCTTGGGCAGACATGAACCGCCGTAGGCAAAGCCCGGGGCCAGATAGGCGGGTGAGAGGTTGAGGCGGGTGTCGCGCGCCATGATCGCCATCACCTGGCGGCCATCCAAGCCGGCGCGATGGCACAAATTAGCGATTTCGTTGGCGAAGCTGACCTTGGCGGCGTGAAAGGCGTTGCAGGTATATTTGACCATCATCGCCAGGCCGGGGGTGGTTACAATCAGAGGCGCCCGCAGATGGCCGAAAATCCGGGTCAGCATCGGCGCGCTGAAGCCGTCGTCGGCGCCAATCAAGGTGAACGGAGGGTCGGCGAAATCCGCCAACGCGCTGCCCTCGCGCAAAAACTCCGGGTTGGCGCACAAACCTACCCCCTCGCGCCGTCCCGCCGCTTCATGCAAGGCCGGTTCCAGCACCTCACTCATCAAATTGGGTAGCACGGTACTGCGAATCGCCACCACCTGCGGATTGCGATCCTTGCGCATCGCCCGTCCAGCACCCGCGACCGCGGCCAACAGTGCGCTCAGATCGGGAGCGCCGTCGCCGGCCGAGGGAGTGCCCACGCAAATCAACGCCAGTTCCGTCGCCTCCGGAACCGCTTCCCAGCGCGCCCGCAGCATCCCGCTATCGACCGCCTTCCACAGCGCCCGCTCCAGGCCCGGTTCGGGCACCGGGGCCTCTCCCTGTGTGACTCGCTCCACCCGCTCGCGGTCGATATCGTAGGCGGTCACCCGATGGCCCATGCTGGCCAAGCCGACCGCGGTCACGCAGCCCACGTAACCCAAGCCAATTACCGCTACTTCCATTGATGGTCCGCCCTATTCGGACCTCACCCTTATAGCGGGGGCAAAAGCCAACAACGGTCAAAAGTTGCATCTCTTGGCGGCTTCCTGATCCCCTAGGGGAACGGAAGAGCGCAATGAAAGAGTTGATAAAAAAATAGCGCTGGATAAGCGGCTTCACCCGAATTTTTTGGCCCGTTAGTCGGCTTTGAAGCATGTCAGGTCCAAAAATCGTCGTGTTGCAATTCCGCTGCGCCTGATTCTCGGCTACAACTCGGATAGCGCCCGGATCGCGCTGTGACCAATTATGGAATCAGACATCCTGTTGGAAATCGCTCCGCCCCTTGCCACGCTTAGCTTCAATCGTCCACAGGCCCATAACGCGATTACCTGGACGATGTACGACCGGCTCCCCGAACTCTGCCGCCAAATCGAACGCGACGATTCCGTTCGAGTCATGATCGTGCGCGGGGCGGGCAGCCGCGCTTTCAGCACTGGAACCGACATCAGCCAGTTCGCGGATTTTCACGCCGCTGAGGATGGCCTGGTTTACGAACGACGCTTGGAGCGGGCGCTGGCGGCGCTGGAGGCGCTGCCCAAGCCGGTCATCGCGGCGATCGAGGGCTACGCCGTTGGCGCCGGCGCGGTAATCGCCCTGACCTGCGATCTGCGGTATGGCGGCGCGGGCAGCAAATTCGCGATTCCTATCGCCCGCACGGTGGCCAACTGCCTGACCGTGGCCAACTATGCGCGGCTGTGCGACGTGGTGGGCGCGGCGCGTGCCAAAGAGATCATCTTTCGCGGCCTCACCCTGGAAGCGCACGAGGCCCTCGCAAGTGGCCTGCTCAACGCAGTGGTGGAAGCTGGAGAAGCCTACGCCTACGCGCAGCGCGTGGCGTTGGAAATCGCCACCGGCGCGCCGCTGACGTTAGCCATCACCAAGCAGGCCCATCTGCGGCTCTTTCGCCATCGGCGCCATCCGATTGCCGACGAGGATTTGCTCGCGCAGGCCTACGGCAGCGCCGACTTCCATGAGGCGGTCGGGGCCTTTATCGCCAAGCGAAAAGTCACTTTCCGGGGCCGTTAGCCCACAGTCGGGAGGGCGGACAGGGGCGCGCCCTCGCGCGCGAGCAATTCCTGCTTGCGCTGCGCGCCCCAGCGATAATCGCCCGCCTCGCCGTCGCTTCGGACTATCCGATGGCAAGGGATCACAAGCGCCAGCGGATTGGCCGCGCACGCCCGTGCCACGGCGCGGGTTGCTGCCGGACGTCCGATTTGGCGCGCGATCTGGCTGTAACTGGCGGTGGTCCCGGGAAGAACGTGGCGCAACGCCCGCCAGACCTGCTGTTGGAAAGCGGTACCCCGCAGATCCAACGGTAGCGCCAACTCCAACGAGGGCTGCTCAATCGATCGCATCACCGCGCCAACCAGATGGCGCAGGCGCGCGCCGCCGGAGCGGATCCGGGCTTTGGGAAAGCGTGCTCGCAAGCCCTCGACCAACATCCGAGCGCTGGTCCCGAGGCTGACCGCGCACAGCCCCCGCGCGGTAGTCGCGACCAGCACCCGCCCAAGCCAGCATCGGCCCAGCGTGTACTCGATTAGCTCTCCCTCGGCGCCCGCTCGCAACACCCGCGGCATCATCCCCAGCCGCTGCGTGCCACCGGCATAGAAGCGAGCGCTGGAATTAAAGCCGGCGGTGTAGAGCGCGTTAGTCACCGAGGTGCCCGATTGCAAGGCTCCCACCAAGCGCTGGGCCCGGCAGCTTTCGCCGTAGCCTTTGGGCGTCACGCCGGTGGCGGCGCGAAACAAGCGATGGAAATAGGCCGGGCTGAGCCCCGAATGGGCCGCCAACTCGGCCAGCGAGGGAAGCTCGGGGGAGCGCTCAATCATCTGGCAGGCCGCGCTGATTACCTCGCTCCAGCGCTGGGTCAAAGGAGGGTGGCGCGGCTGGCAGCGTTTGCAGGCCCGATAACCGGCGCGCTCGGCGTCCTGCGCACTGGCATAGAATTCTACTTGCGGCCGGCGCGGCCGGCGCGCCGGACAGGAAGGCCGGCAATAAATCGCGGTGCTTCGCACAGCGTACACGAATCGGCCGTCGCTGGCGCGGTCGCGATTGACCACCGCTCGCCAGCGCGCCCTATCACCGAGGTTTGCAGCCCCGCCTTTAGCGGAGATCTTCAGCGTCGTCATAGCAACCGTCCTTTTGGCCAGCGTCCTCTCTTCAGAGGGGTAATCTAGATCGATACGGCGCGCCTCGCACTCCGGTTCTTGCGCTCAAATTGTTGCGCGGCAAATTGGATTCAACCGCTGCGATCGCCAGTAGAAGCCGCGCCTGGGAGCTATTGTGAGCGAGCAAGCTCAAAGTCAATGGTGGTGGACCGCGGAGGGGTTCTTTCTGGTCCAGCAATTCGACCTCGGCCAGCCCGCACTGTCGCCCAAGCAGTTGATCGTTGCGATCGATCGGCAGGTGATGGCGCGCAATCGACGCCTGACCCTTAACCTGGCCTCCTGGCGTGAGGATACACTGTGGCTGGGGCCAATCGCGTTGCTACGACTGGGCCCGTTGATGGCCCAGCCGCCGGATCGAGTCGGCGGTGGGTGGCGGGCGATCCGAGGCGGACTCATCGCGCAAAGTGCTCCAGGCAGTTTGTATTACACGCTCGCCGCGCAGCAGGGCCGGACGCTCTTGAGCGTTGGGCTGGCGGGCTTCGTGCCCCGCCTGCCGCGCGTCTTGTTCGAGCATCTTCAACTGCCGGTCCATCGGCGGCTTATCCGCGCCGCCGCGGGCGATCTGCAAGCCGAGCTGGCGCGCGCAGCGCCAGATAACCGGGCTTGAGCCGCGCTCGGCGATGGCGACTCCCAGACCCGCGCTTGCTAAGCTTGCGCTCGAATCCTTAGGGGAGCCGCGAGCCTGCGCGTATGCCGACTCAGATTGCCGCTAAAACCAAATACTTTACTCAATCCGTAATCCGCACGATGACCCGTCGCGCGCTGGCCGCAGGCGCCGTCAACCTGGCCCAGGGTTTTCCCGATTTTCCCGCGCCGGCGATGCTCAAGGAAGCCGCCAAGCGGGCGATCGAGGAGGATTACAACCAGTATGCGGTTACCTACGGCACCGCCAGACTGCGCCAGGCGATCGCCGCCAAGGCCGCCGCCTTCAACCGCCTCAAGCACGACCCCGAGCGCGAAATCACCGTGACGTGCGGCTCGACCGAAGCAATGATCGCCACCCTGCTGGCGGTGATCAATCCGGGCGACGAGGTGGTCGTGTTCGAGCCGTTTTACGAAAATTACGGCCCCGATATTCTGATCGCGGGCGCCACGCCTCGCTATGTCACCTTGCGCGATCCGGACTTCGCGATCGATCCCAGCGAGTTGCGTGCGGCCTTCTCCACTCGCACCAAGGCGATCATCGTCAACACCCCGCACAATCCCAGCGGCAAGGTTTTTTCTTCCGAAGAGTTGGAACTGATTGCCGAACTGTGCCAGCGCTTCGACACCTTGGCCATCACCGACGAGATCTATGAGTACATCACCTACGACGATGCCCGTCACGTCACGCTCGGCAGCCTGCCCGGGATGGCGGATCGCACGATCACGATCAGTGGTTTGTCCAAGACCTATTCCATCACCGGCTGGCGGCTGGCCTACGCGATGGCCGCACCCACGCTTACCGGCGCTATTCGCCAGGTACACGATTTTCTTACCGTCTGCGCGCCCCATCCCTTGCAGGAGGCGGGGGCGCTTGCGATGAACCTGCCGGAGTCGTTTTACGCCGACCTTCGCGACTCCTACGCGCGCAAAAGGGCGACGCTGTTCGAGGCGCTTAGCGCCGCGGGTTTTCGTTGCCGCCAGCCGCGAGGCGCCTATTACATCATGGCGGAATTAGACGGGATGGGCTTTGCCGACGACGTCGCAGCCGCCAACTTTCTGCTGGAGAGCGGTGGGATCGCGGCGGTTCCGGGCAGCAGCTTCTTCAGCCGCCCCGAGCTGGGGCGCCATCTCCTGCGCTTTACCTTTTCCAAAAGCGAGGAGACGCTGCGCCAGGCAGCCGCGCGCTTGGCACTGGTGCCCGATAAATTGCGCGCTCGCTGAAGGTGAGTCTTTGGCCTGTCAGACGCGGGCGAAGCGTTCCAGCGGCTTTGGTCATGCTTTGGCAATGATGCCGGAAAGTAGCTTGACGAAATCCTCGCGCCCAGCGCCGGCGCGGCTCATTGCGGACGCATTTGGACGGGTTGATGCCGGACCGAAGCAAGCTCTTGCTTCCGCTCTCTGCTACCTGAATTCTTAAGAGATCGTAACTTTGCCGGGAGAAAGTTGGTCCAACCGCCTGCCGGTGGTAATGGCGCAAAACTCATTGATGAATCAACGGTTGCTTGCCGTAATAAAAATTCTCCTGGTCGCGGCCATCGTGGGCGCAATCACCTATTTGTTGGTTGCGCACCAGGAGTGGTTTCGCGATCCCCGCCGGATTCGCACCGAGATCCTGGGCTGGGGCGCCTGGGGTCCGGTCGGATTCATGTTGCTCTACGCTTTCGGTCCCTCGCTGCTGGTTCCGGGAGCGGTGATGACGGTGGCGGCGGGATTGGCTTTCGGCACGATCAAAGGCGCTTTGTTTGCCGTCGCGGGCGCGGACGTGGGGGCGCTGGTGGCGTTTGGGGCGGGCCGGTTTTTAGGCAAGGACTTCGTGAGCCGACTGGTCGGCGAGCGCTTCAAAGGAACCTTGGAACGCATCGCCCGCAACGGCTTTCAGATAATCTTTTACCTGCGTATCTTTCCCGTGATCCCTTACAATGCCCTGAACCTGCTCGCCGGTGCTTCGCCCATCCGCTTTCGCGATTACTTTTGGGCCAGCGTCATCGGAATGATTCCCGGCACGGTGCTGTTTGCCTTCCTGGGCAACGAACTTTGGCATCCGACCTCGCCCCGCTTCATGCTGGCAGTCGGCCTGATTGTCCTGTGTTTTGCCGGCGGCGAATTCTATCGCCGATGGCGACTGGTGCGCTCGTCGATCTGAAAGTCTGCGCGACCCCGTCCTCTCATCGATTGCCTGTTGATCCCCTCATTTGCGGAGAGTTGCTTCCTTTCCCTTTAGCAGACATTTTAAAGCCCGCGCATGCAATTGTCGTGGAAAGCGATCATTCTAATCTGGGCCTTGGTAGCCTCGGCGCTACTCTGGACGCCCTCAGCGTTTGCCCAGGTAGGTAATCGTAATTTTATCGATCCAATCATTACCCAGGATCCCAATCCCAGCAACGAGCTGGACATTGTCCCCATGGCCTACGCCGACTCTCAACTCCATGCCTTCAGCCTGGAGGCTGATATGGAGAAGCAGCTCAGCGCCAACCTGAGCATCGACGTCGCCTTCGGCTACGACTACCCGAGCTGTGATTTGCCCGAAGGATGCACGCCCACCCCAATCGGCCGCCGTTCGCATCGTAGGATCACCCGCAAGCGCAAGGACCGGGAACGAAAAAAGAAAGCTGCGGCCGGCAATCCCCAGGAGCTGGCTGCTGGATTCGGCAATCCCGAGTTCCTTGGCAAATGGGCTTTTTACTCCTCGGACCGACATGAATTGCGCTTGGCAATCGGGGTCGACGCGGTCATCGCCGCGGGCAATTACGAGGCGGGCGCCAACACCCACAACTATGTGGGCCCGATGCTGATGCTAGCCAAAGGAATGGGCGATCTTCCCGACCGCGGATGGTTGCGCTTCCTGCGTCCCTTCGCCCTGCAGGCCGATGGCGGCACGCTGACCAAAACCGCCGGCGCCACCGGCAATATCGCATACAGCGATGCCAACCTCTCCTACCAGTTCTCATATCTGCGCGACTTCGTCAGCGGCATGGCCGGCGTGCCGCAATGGTTGAGTGCGCTGACGCCGTTTGCCGAATTCAGTTACGCGGGGGAATTCAACGAAAGCGTGGGAGTGGCGCCGCAATTCACTTTGCTGCCTGGAATCGCGTACTCCCAGGGGGCTTTTCAGTACAGCTTGGCCAGCATGTTCGCGCTCAACCAGGCCAGCGTCCCATTCAACCATGTGGTCTTCATGGGGCTGATCGATATCGCGCTGGACGAACTCTATCCGGTGTTTGGTCGTACCCTGTTTTAGTTGGTCAGCCGGAAGGACTGGAAAGCGCCGGCGGGGCTTGGCTTTGGGCCGATGGGCGCGAGCGGGCGTCTTGGGCGTCGATCGCGTCGATCTGGAGCTGGGCATGCCGCATGGGAATGATGGACACCGTCTGGCGGCCTTGATAGGGGTGGGCCAGTTCCAGCACCGCCAGAATAGTCAGCCCGAGCAGACCGGCAAAAATCGCCACCATCAAGGCTTGCGACCGGAAAGCCTTAAGCCCGAAAAAATAGCTGAAGGCGATAACAATTATCCCGCCCAGATAAATGATCAGCCAGACCATGGTTGGCAGGCTCTCGGCGTAGAACAGGTCGCGATCGGCCCCGGAATCGGTAATCTGGTCAAGCTGATCGAGGCTTTTGTCGAGCACCAGGCTCTCGCGCTCGTTGGTGGCTCGGTAACTGGAGATCAGATGCCACAGCGGCAGCGAATTGGCTCGCGCGTGGGAAAATTCGTAGCGCGATTGGGCCATCGCCGGCCAATCGTAATTTTCCAGGTCGCTGATGTAGAGGCGGATCTGCTGATGGATTTGCGTCCGTGCCGGATCGTGCAGCTCGGTGGTCAAGCGATATAGCTCGGCCAGCGAAACCGCTTCTTTCTGCACCTCCTGGCTGGCCAGATCGAAGCGCTCCCAGGCGGCGACGATGACGAAGGCCAGCAGCAGACCGTAGAACGCCCCCAGCACGCCGAAGGTAAAGCCCGCGACCTCGTGATTTTCCTTGAGCCGATCCAACGGGACCAGGCGCCGCACCAGGTACAAGCCGAGCACGCTGGGCACGCAAAAAATCAGCAAAACCAGGATGATTTGCGCCCATAGCGGATAAAACAGCAAGTGTTCCATCAGTTACCTCATCACTCAGCCCATCGAAGTTCGCCGTAATCGAGGCTTCGCGCGAGCTGTACTGGGCCAGCACGCTGGCGCCCGGCCTCGTCAAGCTGCTCGAGCCGGTGGGACGGTTCTTCCCGCCCATAAAAGCACAAGCGCGTCGTGCTGGCCGCCCGACCACTCGCACGAGGCTGGTGAATTTGCTTAGGCGATCATCCAGGCTTAGCGCAAGGCGGGCATCACGGCGTGAGCGAAATCCTCGAACACGGCCGGAGTCATCCCGTCGGCGAATTTGATCACGAAGCGATTGATCCCCTTGGCGATGCGCTCCTTGAAGGCCGCGGCCACCTGCTCCGCGGTGCCCTTGATGGCGTTGGGCGCGAAGGGATCTTTCTGTACCGCCAGCCACTTGTCCTGCGCCTCGTGCGCGCTGCGGCCCAGCGCGACCAGCACAGTCTCGGCGATCCCGAGCGAGGCGAAGTCGCGCCCCACGGCCTGGCAATGGCCGCGCAGCGTGGCGATCAGATCATCGAGATCGCCATGGCCACCGGGGATGTTCCAGTTGTCGGCATACTTGGCCACCAGCTTGAGCATCACCTGCTTGCCCGCTCCGCCCAGGGTAATGGGGGGATGGGGCTGTTGGAGGGGTTTGGGGTAGTTGAGCGCCTCTTCGACCTGGAAGTAGCGGCCTTGCACGGTGGCTTTGGGCTGATGGAAGAGCGCCTGCATGATGCGCAGGGAATCTTCCAACTGGCGCAAGCGCACGGGGTTGTCGGGATAATCGTAGCCGTAGGCCAGGAATTCTTCCTTTTTCCAGCCGATTCCCAGACCGATTTCGATTCGGCCACCGCTGATGTGATCCATGCTGGTCAAGGTCTTGGCCAACAAGGCGGGATTGCGAAAACCGTTGCAGATGACCAGCGATCCGATCCGCAGCCGCTGGCTGTGAACCGCGGCCGCCGTCATCAGAGTCAGACATTCCAAATGGTCGGCCTTGGGGTCCACACTGCCCCAGAAGTGATCGGCGAACCACACCGAATGGTAGCCCAGACGCTCGGCCGCCTTCACCTTGGCCATGGCCTCGTCCACGCTGTAACCGATCTGGTGAAGGAACAGACCGAACTCGATTGGTCGTTGTTGTCCTGCCACGGTGCTTGCTCTCCTAATTTGGTCCGCCGGGTTATCTGAACTCCGGCATCACCTGCTCGGCGAACAGCTTCATGGTATCCGCCACGGGTTCCGCCGGGATAACCGTGAACATGCTGATCCCCTTGGCGATTCGCGCCCGCAAAGCGGCGGCGATCTCGCCCGGCGTCCCCTTGATCCCGGTCAACGAAAACGGCCGCAGGCGCGCGGCGCTCTGCCAGCGCTGGGCCACTTCGGCCTGATCCCGTCCAATGCAGACCAGCAGTTGCTCGGAGAGCTGGAGCGAGCCGAAATCGCGTCCCACGCTTTGGCAATGCTGCTTGAGGATGGCGATCAGTTCGTCGAGATCGTCGTAACCGGCGGTGATATTCCAGCGATCTGCGTACTGGGCCACGATCCGCAGCATCACTCGCTTGCCATTGCCGCCGATGGTGATGGGGGGATGGGGTTTCTGAAGCGGTTTGGGAAAACTGTAAGCCTCGGCCACGCGATGGAAATGGCCTGTCACCGTGCTGGCGGGCTCTTCGCTGAACAGCGCCTTGACGATGCGCAGGGTGTCCTCCAAACGCTTGAGCCGCACCCCGATCGGCGGGAACTCGTAGCCGTAAGCGATGAACTCCGGGCGCATCCAACCCGCGCCCAAACCAATCTCCAGCCGGCCCCGGCCGATATGATCGAGGCTGGCCAGGGCTTTGGCGAGCAGCGCGGGGTTGCGATACAAGCTGCAGATCACCAGGGCGCCGATTCGCACCCGTTCGGTCTTGGCCAACAGTCCGGTCATCAGGCTCAGGCACTCCAGGTAGTCGCTGTTGGGATTGGCCAGATTCCACATATGGTCGGCCACCCACAACGAATGGTAGCCGAGTTGCTCGCTCGCTCGCGCAGCCTCCAGCATCGCCTCGAAGGAGCGGCCGGTCTGAATCAGAAAAATCGCAAACTGGGTCTTGGCTTGCGCCATTGCAGGCTCCTCCGTGGTGGACGTGGCTTCAGGCCGCGTGCGGCGGCTGGCATTGATCGGGTCCGGATGGTGCGCGCGGTGAGCCGCGCCAGCTTGCCAGCACCAGGCTGGCGGCCAGGGCCCACACCCCAAAGGCCAGTCCGAGCAGCAGCCAGGTGGTGACGGAACGGCTGCGCCGACTGGCTACGATCGCGGTCAGCGGCGCGAGGGTCAGATTAATCGCCAGCGAGGTGATCAGCAGATCCAGCGGCGGCTCCTTGTAGCCCATCAGGGCGAAGCCTGAGGCCAAGCCGGCCATCGTGGCCCAAGTCTGGATCGCTTTCATGGTGAATATGCTATATGGTTACGCCAGTTATGGCACGCCGGGAAGCCGAAAAGCTGGTGGAAATGTTGCGCCGAATGAGCGAAGAGGGGCTGAGCAGCTTCTTCGGCGAAGTGATGGCCAGCGACGCCTTGCGCCACGCTCTGGCCAGCGCGGGTGAACGCCTGATGGATAACAAAGGGCGCTTCGATCGCAACGTCGAGAGCGTCCTGGACTTCGTCAACATCCCCTCCAAGCGCGACCTGCGCGAGTTGAAGGCCCGGATCGATCACCTCAACGGGCAACTGCTCAACCTCAATCTCAAAGTCGATCGCCTGATGAGCGAGCATCCCCGGCCACCTCGTCCGCGCAGCGGCGGGCGTACTCGCAAAAAATCCGGCTGACAAACGGGCTATTTCGATCGGGCCCGGGCTCCGCTTGGACGATCAGCTTGATGGATGAAGCGGAGCTATCGCTTTCGCCAACTCCGCCAGATCGGCCAGGCTGCGCACCTGGTGGCCAATCTCGGGCGCGCACAGCAATTCAGTATCGGCCGGAATAAGCGCTCGCAGGCCCGCCAGGGCGCGCTCTTCGCGCCGCTTGAGGGCGGCGAAGTCGCGCCAGTTTTTGAGCAGTTTACGGCGCAAAGCGGGGGCGAGCTCGCGGGCCAGGCGTGGCGGCTTGCCCAGCGGCGGGGTGAGCCGATTGACCAGCACGCCGTTGACCCGGATATCGGCCGCGCGCAGCGCCTCGAGAAAGTCCACGGTCTCCTGAATCCGGACCGTGGTCGCGCTGGTCACGACCAGCACCGCCGCTTGTTCGCTGCGCAGAAGTTCGGCCACCCGCGCGGCGCGCTGGGCAAAGCCTTGGTACATCCCGGCGAAATTCTTGACAAAGCTCTGCACGTCGGTGAGCAGATGCAGGTGACTTAAACGGTCGAAGGCGCTCAGAACCCCGCGCGCGGCCAGGTCGGACAAGCGCAGCCCTCGGTCCAGGCCGCTGCCTAGCAGGGTAGTGGCGCGCGAATTGAGCAGATCGAGCAAGCGGCGCGGCGCGCTCAGAAAGGACAGAGCCTCCTCGGCGGGTGGCGTATCGATCACGATCAGGCCGGTGGCGGATTCGCTGTAAAGCTCCAGCAGCTTCTCCATCGCCATGAAATCGCCCACCCAGGTCAGGGCTGTGGAAAGGTCGCGATAAAGCCGATTGCTCAAAATCCCTTCGGCCACGGCAACCGATGGGGCATGGCGTCTGATCACGGCGTCGAAAGTGGCTTTAGGATCGAGTTTCAGCGCGCGCAGGCGGCCGGCGCCGGCGCCCAGCTTGACGGTTTGAGGCTCGCCGTCATCGTGGCTCAAACCGAGGGCATCAAGCAGGCGTGGCGCGGGATCGACGGTCAGTACCTCGACGTCGCGCCCGGCGTGGGCGGCCTGGATAGCCAGCGCGCACGCGGTAGTGGTTTTGCCTACGCCGCCCGCGCCCAGGCACAACAACACCCGCCCACCCTCGCGCTCCCACATCAGGATGTCACGCTCAGCGCGCGGCTGAGCTCCAGGAGCTCGGCCTGGCCAAAGCCAGGACTAAAGAGCAGCGGCAACTCGATCAGGTTGGGCACGGCCGCGCGCAAGCGTCGGCGAGCACGTCGAACCGCGGAATCGATTTGCATCCGCCGGCGCATCAGGCGGGCGCTGGGCCCTCCCAGCGGGCGCGCGGCGCGCAGATCGGCTGGGGTGAACAGGGGCGCCGGCACACCGTTGAGGATTACGCTGATCGATTGAACTCCCAAGCTTTGCAGTTGCTTGACCGCGGCTAGTCCTTCTTTGAGCGCCAGTTCCTGAGGCTCGATCACCACCGCCGCGCCGAAGCGCGCGGGATCGGCCAGAAAGCCCTCCAAGTCGAGCGCAAGCCGATTAAGCGTGCCACGATTGGCCAGCCGGCGCATCCCCGGTGCCACTGCCAACAGTTCCAGCGTGCTGCCGGTGGACAGCCCGTCGATCACCACGTAACGATCTTCGCAGGCCGCTTCCCAAGCCAACGAGGCCATCCGATTGAGCAATACAAAGGACTCCAGCCCGGGCAAGGCCGCGGCCACATATCCGAAGGTGCGGCTTGCGATCAGCCGGCGGGAGACGGCGGCCAGCGGTACCAAACGCTCGATGAACCGCTCCAGTTCGCGATGTGCTTCCAGCTCAGCCAGCGTAAGCCGCCCTTGGCTCAGCGCCACCGTATCCTTGCCGTCAAGTTCGAACAGGCGGGCCGCCGACCGGCGATGGTCCAATCCGGCCAGCAAGGTCGAGTGGCCGCGCGCCAGATGGAGGGCCAGAGCGCAGGCCGCGGTAGTCTTGCCGCAACCTCCCTTGCCCAGGATCAGTATTAGGCGCGGCCAAACCATCGGCTAAAATCCTAGCCGATCGCCTACACGAAGCGGAGAGCTCGATGATCAGACTGGATTTGCTGATGGCGCCGGCGCATATCGCCTTGTTCAAGGCGTTGATTGAGTCCTATGACAACCTGGCCACCTTGAGGACCGCCGACCCCGCCAGCCATCGTCTGCGGCTATGGTACGGGTGCGAGCAGCAGAGCGAGATTGATGCCTTGCTTTTGGAGTTCAGAGCGTTGGGGCCGATAGAATTGCTGCAACGGCTGGAGCTTGTCGAGGCAAATTAGCGCATGCCCGAGGCGGCTTGCGCGGTTTCGCGCCGCTCCCTGGTCCATCCGATTACGCCAAGCAGGGCGGGCACGTCGATCGGTTTGGCCAGCACTCCACTGATCTGGCCGCGTCGTTCGTCGTCGGCGGGGATCTGATGGGCCCAACCCGTGACTAAATAAAAAGGTACGAGGGGATCGTGCATGCGGATCCGCCGCGCCACTTCCCAACCGTTCATCCCCGGCATGCCCAGGTCACACAAGACCAGCGCGAAGGGCGAGCGCGTGAACAGGTGCAGACCCTCTTCGCCGCTGGCAGCGGTGGAGACTTCGAATCCCTCCATTTCCAGCACGCTGCGCAATGCTTCCAGGTTGTCGCGGTCGTCATCGATCAGCAGAACTCGGCCGCTGGGAACGGCCTTGGGGCGGTCGCCGCGCGGAAAAATCAAAGTAAACAGAGCCCCTTGCTTGACCTCCAGGTTGGCCTGAATGGTTCCCCCCAAGCGCTCCACGATCTGGCGCGCCACCGCCAGCCCCAATCCGGCGTGCCCGGGCTTGGTGGTGAAAAAAGGCTCGAACAGGCGCGCGCGCTTGTCCAAAGGCAAACCGCGACCCTGGTCGGCTATGGAAAGCTCGATAGAATCCAGCCCGGCGGTGGTGGTAATCGTAATCGCGCCGCCCGTTTCCTCCATTGCCTCGCTCGCGTTTATCAGCAGCCCCAGGATCAGGTAGCGCACATCGGCCGGATCGGCGCGCACCAAAGGAAGCTCGGGCACTTGGCAGATGATTTCGATGGCTGCCTTGCCCTCATCGCGCAGCCATTCGCTCTTGAACATCTGAACCGTGTTACCAATGAGCTGTTTGAGATTGACCGGCAGAATTTTGCTCGAGTCGGCTTCGCGAGCCACTTCCTGGAGACGGGCGATACTGTTGCGGGCTTGATCCAGCAGGATGCCGACTTCGTTGATATCCTCGGAGGCCGCTCCTCGACGCTTCAGCAAATACAGTCGCAGCATGGCTCCGTTGAGGGTGTTGTTCAACTCATGGGCCAGGGCGGCAGCGGTTTCGGACAGCGTGCGGCGACGTTCCTCGCGCAACAACTCACGGCGCATCACGGCCAGCTCGCGTTCGGCAGCCGCCCGTTGTTCGGCGGCGGCACGCATGGCGCTGATGTCGCGGGTAACCTTAGCGAAACCGCGCAATGAGCCCTGCTGGTCGGTAAGCGCGGTGATAGTGACATGGGCCCAGAAGCGCGAGCCGTCTTTGCGTACGCGCCAGCCCTCGGTCTCGAAACGCCCGTGCTCGGCCGCTTCGCTCAGCACCCGCTGCGGCCTTCCCCGCGCGATGTCTTCAGGCGTGTAGAAAATCGTAAAGGGGCGCCCGCGGATTTCATCCGCCGTGTACCCCTTCATTCGTTCGGCGCCGCGATTCCAACTGACCACCCGTCCCTGGGTATCCAGGGCGAAAATCGCATAATCGCGCACCGCCGCCAGCAGCAGGTGCTCGATCTCACGCTCGTCGATTTTTTCCGCCTCTTCCGCCACTACGCATTCGCTCCGTTATCGATTATGTCGCCGAACCGTCCGCCAAAAAATCTCCTATAACACCACGACGAGGCGGAAGTAAGCATCGCCAGCGCCTGATCTTGATGCGATTTCGGGCAGCAGCGTCGCTGCGCGGAATTTTCATAAGTTTGACGACATTTGGTCGCATCGATTCAGGCGCCCGGGTACGGAGGACGCACTCTATTGGCGCCTCCATACCTGCTTTCCTCACTGCCTATTGAGGCTGGTTGGGCTCGGTCGGGTTTTGCTCCATGCTCAGGGCGTGTTCGGAAGCGCGAAAGTCGCGCATGGCCGCTTGCTCGTCGCCGCGTCCCAAATCCCGCTCGCCATCGAGGCGATAGTAACGCGCGTCCATCACGGCCTTGTTATTGGCCTGGGCTTGGCTGATCTCGCGCTGGACGTGAAGCGCTTCGGCTTGCGGATCGGACTCAGTGGCACCATGTCCGCCGAGCGCAATTTCAGCGGCGCGAAAGTTGCGCATCGCCGCCCCTTGGTCGCCGTTTTGAAGATCCTGTTGGCCTCGAGTACAGAAGAACTGTGCGTCGCGGACATCTTTGGAGCGGGCTTCCGCCAGATGCAGGCGACGATCCAAGCGTGCCTGCTCGGCGTCAAGTTGTCGTTCCTGCTGGTTGCTGGCCGCGCTGGTTGTCGCGGCGTAATCGCCGATGGCGGCCGACGAGTTGAGGTCGGCGGTGAAACCATTGGCGGCTAACGAGCGCTGGGCGGCACGATATTCGCGCTGCGCAGCGTAATCATCGCCGTTAGCCAGTTGCTGATTGCCCAAGCGGTCGAAATATTGCGCATCGCTGACGTCTTTGCCCTCGGCCTGAGCCTGCTGGATAGCTTTTTCCAAAGCGATTTTTGCATTGAGAGTGGCCGGATTCTGAGTTTCGTAAGCTTCGCGCACCTCGTTCGCTTTCCTCGGTGAGCCGTAGAGCGTGCTGGCGGTATATTGCGCCCACCCATTAGAGGCGACAAAGCCGCCTGCCACAAATAGCGCCGTGGCGGCGATTAGCTTAAGCTTCATAACCGCTCCTCCTGGGATCTTCTTGGTACTTGGCAATCGTGCGGATCGCTTGGAACAAACCGCTCAGTGCCTTCCCTGAAATTATAATGCAGCGCCCAGGCAGTGGCAGTTAATTTGTGCGCGCCGGTCTGAAGCGTGCGAAGGGGTAAGCCAATCAGGCGATAAGTGGGCTTATCCGAGTTGCCAAACGGCGAATCGCCGCGCGTTGCAACAGCCCGAAAGCGGCGGCGGCCAAACCCAGACCGATCAGGACGCGCGCCCAGGCGCCGGCGTTGGCCAACAGCGCGCTGGCACCCCAGCATATTCCACCGCAGGCCAGTGCCAGTCCCAGTCCGGGAAGCACTTCTTTGAGCAAGCGCGCCAGCCTTTCTTCGATTAGTTCGCAAGCCAGAAATTGGCCAAGCAGACCGGTCAGTCCCTCTACCGCGCTCATTCCGGCGCTGACCGCGAGTAGGCCGAAGCGGGCCAGCGTGCCGACGGTCAACGCAATCAGGGCGATACGCAGGCCGTTTAGATAAATGTCCATGGCGGGGCGCCCTTTGGAACAAAACACCGAGCCCATCGCCAGCGACAGCGCGGCGAGCGCCAAGCCTGGAGTCAGGAGTTGCAGCAGGGCCGCGGCCGGTTGCCAGCGGGCCGAATAGATAAGCGTGACGACGGGATCGGCGAGAATCGCCAGGCAGGCCATCAGGGGTAGTTCCAGCCGCGCTAGCGTGCCCACGAAGTTGCGATAGCTGGTACGCAAGGTCACATTGTCGTCCTGCAGACGGGAGAACAGTGGCAGAGTCAGCCGCACGACCATGCGATAGAGACGGTTAGGAATAAAGCGCAAGAGGTCCCAGGCAATGGCGTAATAGCCTAGAGGCCCAGTGCCTAGCAGGCGCGCGATTAATACGAAGTCCAGGTTGGCCGACAGGTTGACGAACAGCCGACCGGCGCAGACCGGGGCCGCGAACGTGCCGATTTGACGCACGCCGAGACCGCTGGGGCGCGCCTTCGGCCACATCGTTCCGGCCACTGCCAGCATCGATGCTTCGGTGATGAAACGGGCACACAGGCCGGTGAGCAAAGCTTGGCGCGGACGATGGATAACAAAAAGCGCGGTCAGGGCAGCCATCAAAAAGGCGGCCTCGCCGGCGGTCTCGGCCAGGGCGAGCGCACCAAAGCGCATCTGACGGCGCAAGTTCGCACTGGGTAGCGCGCCCAGCCCCCAAAAGGCGGCCGGTAGCGCCAGAACGCGATACTGCCAAGCCCGATCGGCCGTGCCCAGCAGACGGGCCAGCAGCCCACCACCCAGAGCCAAGCCAGCCACCGTCAGGATAGCTCCAGCCTCGATCAGCCAGAACCCGGCGGCCTGACGATCGGGCTCGAGTTCACGGCGTTGAATGATCGCCTCGGGCACGCCCACTTCAACCAGCAATTGGCTTATGCCCATTACCACCAGAAGTAAGCGGTAAAGGCCAAAATCGCTGGGTTCCAGAGCCCGGGCCAGGATCGCCATCCCGACCAGGCGCAGCACCTGAGCGGTGGCTTCTCCCAGACTGTTGCTGAGTACGCCACGGGCGAAAGCCGCCTTGAGAACTTGATGGGTGTCCTGGCTGGGATTGTCCACTGCCATTGCTTGGGTGCGCTCCCAGATCCAGAGCCCCTGATTCCCGTTCAGAGCGTAGTTTGAAGCAAAACCAAGCAGCGGTAGCGTCGCGACGCACCGGCCAGACGTGGTTTTCGGTCAGCGGCGAACAGGTTTCAGCGCCAGAACTCGGGCGGTTGGCGCGAGCGCAGCGCTTGCGGTGGGTTGCGCTTGCGCGCGAGCACAAAGTGGGAACGCCATAACGGCCATACGCGCCCGATTCCACGCCACCACACGGTGTAAAAGCCGGCCCGCTTGAGCGACTGTTCCAACCCATAGCGGTTGTAGAAACGGATACGATAATTGTCTGGGTAAAAATGGCTATCGTAGCAGAATAGAGTAATGAGAAGATTCTTTACCCGGCCGTGGTAAGGCGTAGTTAGGATTAGAATGCCCTCGGGCTTTAGTATGCGATTGAACTCCACCAGGGCCCCGTGGCCGTCGAAAATCTGAGCCAAAGTTTCACCGAACCAGATCACGTCGAATGACTCGGCCGAAAATGGCAACCCTCCTTCCGCGGAGCCCGCGACCAGGCAGGCCCTCGGATTTGGCCCCATCGCCAGGCTCAATGCGTGCCGGGAGACGTCCATCCCCACGGTTCGATAGCCGGCGGCGTCCAGCACCGGAAGAAAATCGCCGCATCCACAACTGGCGTCCAACGCCCGACCGGGCTGCCCGGGCGGAGCTGGCAACCGCTTGAGCGCCGCCATAATGTAGCGCTGGCGCAAGCGATTGAAATCGGTTCCCTCGCGGTCGACGCCGCGTCGTTTTTGCCGTGCCCAATCCTGCTCGTAAAAGTCCCTTAGCGACACGTTACTCCGCAACCGCCGTTGGCAGCGCCTTGAACTTTACGCAAACCAAACCGGTGTACCATCATCAGGCGGTCTGGACCTGCGCAAAGGCACAAATTCCTTAACGCGCTGGAACCAAGGGTTACCGGCGTGGCCTTTAGTATGGCCCAACGCAGGTTTGCGCTGAGGCGGTTTTGGTATAGCGGTCGATACGGGCAACTGCGTTTTTGGCTTCTCGGGCGAGGACAGATAGCTGCCGGCGGATCGTAATTAACGTACAGGTCGGCCGCCTTCCTATGGCGCGGAAAAGCGGAAGATAGATCAATCAAGGCTACAAGCTTGGGCGTGCGCTTGAGTAGCCAGCCCGTAAAAATGGCAGGGCCCGTCGAGTTTCCCGGCGGGCCCTGGTTATAACTGCAGCGGCCGAACGGCCGCGCCTTGGATTTACTTCTCGATCGCCAAAGCGCTGGGATAATCCAGACCCGACAGCGGTCCGGCGATCGCCCCTTGCGCGTCGGGGATTGCACCGCCATCGTCAACCAGTGCTACGTTGGCCGCGGCATATTCAAGGATTCTGCCAAAGGTCGCGACGAACATGTTGCCATCGCTGTCAAAGGCGGAGGCCAAGGCAATCAGCTCGGGACCGCTGATCGAAGCCACCGGCGTGGAGCTGCTGCCCAGGTTTTTGCCCAGGTAGGCCACCGCCAAGGCGTGGTTGAGCGTGGCCGTGGCGATTTCGCTGGTGACCCACAGGTCGCCGACCGCGTCGAAGCCCAAACCCACCGGATTATAGAAGTAAGGATGGGTCCCGATTCCCAGGATGATGGTGGTAAACGCGGGAGTGCCCGAGCTGGCGAGCTGCGCTTTGGTATACTCCACGACCAGCGGAATTCGCGGGGTGGCGACACCATCGATGTTTTCAACGGCGTCACCGGCCAGCCACAGATTGCCGGCGCCGTCGAAATGCATGCGACGGAAATGAATCAGGACTCCCGTCGGCACGTTGATCGTTACGGTTACCGCGGGCTTGCCCGCTTCCAGGCTGGCGGCAGAGTACATCACCAGCCGGCTAGAGGTTTCGTCACCGGTGGGCGTAGTGACGATGGAACTGCTGGCCGCCCACAGGTTGCCGCTGCTGTCGAACTGGATGTCATCAGGATGATCGAGAGTCTGGCCGGTGGGGTCTTCGATCACCAGCCCTGGCTTCACGTTGAAGTTGCTATTGACGATGCTGCTGGCGTCAAGCTTCGCGATGTTGCCTGGTTCGGCTCCACGCGGATCGTTGGCGACCCACAGGTCGTCGGCGCTATCCAAGGCCAAGCTAGTGGGATTGTAGATAGCGGGCAGCACAGCGCTGGGGTTGTTGAGGACGACTGCGGGATCGGGAGTCCCGCTGCTGGCGATCTGTGCCGCCGAGTACTTGATCACCGGGAAATCGTAGCCCCGATTGGTGACGATCAGGTTGCCCGCGCTGTCGAAGGCCAAGCCAAATGCCTGGTATAGGTAATTGCCGCCGGCCGGATTGCCGATCACGGTTTCCGGAGTCGGGCTGCCGCTGCTGGCCAAGCTGGCGGCCGAGAACTCCACCAGATTGCCAGGTAAGGTAGGCCCGCCAGTGTTGCTGACCCACAGATCGCCCGCGCTGTCGAATTCGGCATAGGCCGGCACGTCAAAAGCGCTGCCAGTATAAATCGCGCTGGGCGCCTGGGTGATCGTGCCACCGCCGGCTAGTTGCGCGGCACTGTAGCGTACCAGCGGCGAGCTGCCGAACGTGGCGTTGACCACGAACAAATCGCCGGCCGCGTCAAAAGCCAGTCCGTGCGGAGCCAGCAGGTAGGTGGTTGCGGGCGTGGTGGTAGGATTGGCGATGGTGGTTTGCGGGGTTGGACTACCGCTGCTGGTCAGTTGGCTGGCACCGTATTCCACTACCGTGTTGCCGGCCAAGTTGGCCACCCACAAGTCGCCCTCCGCGTCAAATTCGATGGTCGCGGGTCCCACCAGATCGAACTTGCCGGTGGGATTGGAGATGATCACCGCCGGAGCGAAAGTGAACGGCTGCTGGGTCGGATTAGAGGTGAGCTGCTGGGCTGTGTACTCGACCAGAGTGTCCGTGGCGTAGTTGGAAACCCACAGGTCGCCCTGGGCGTCCATGGCCACCCCGTGGGGTCCCAGCAGGTAATTTTTGCCCGCTGGATTGGCGATCGTGATCGCCGGCGCGATCTCACCGCTCTGCGTCAAGCTGGTGCTCGGAATCTCGATTACCGAGTTGCCACCCGAGTCGGCCACCCAAAGGTTGCCGCCGCTGGAAAGCGCGGCCTGCCCCGGAGGATCCAGAAAGGTTTGCCCGTAAGGGTTGGACAAGGTGATCAGCGGAGTGAAATCGTAACCGCCCGGCTGCGCCGCGGCCAGGGCATCGGCGGTATTATACGCAGTGATGCTGTTGTTGCCGGCGTTGGCCACGAACATGGTGAATCCCGTGGGCGCCGGGGGCGGTTTGCTACTGCTGGAGCTGCCACATCCAAAGGCAGCTAAAGCCGGGCTTAGCAAAAAAACAGCGATCAAGACCTTCCCCACGTTTTCCCTTCTCATGTTTTCCCTTCTGGTGTTTTGTTTTCTCATGTTTTCTCTTTTTCCCAAATGAAACTTATGTGAAAGACAAAAACTTTGACCCTCCTTTTACCAGTCGAGACACGACAAAGCTAGCAGCCAAGAGGTATAAGGCCCCTATTTTGTTGGTGGCGTGCCTTTACGCGCAGCCGGGAATTCATGCCACCTCAGTACGGTGAACTCTTCGCGGGCGGCAAAAACTTTACCCGTTAAAGAACGGCCCGGCCGCTTTCGATGGGGAAACGGGCGGCTCGCGAGCCGCCCCTACAAGCGCCTAGACCGCCATCAACCGCGCTCGCTTACTCGGAGCCTGGGAGTTTTCGCGCCCCGGCCCAACGCGCATCCTTTCGATGGCAGCCGCTGCGAGTAGCACGCGGAAGATAGAGCGAGATGTTTCGACACGGCTCGCGATGTTCGCGGGCTCAACATCAAGAAGAAATATGCTCAGGGATTACGCGCGGCTCGCGGCGAAGTTACGTGACTCTGCCCTCTAGGATGCAGAAATCGGCGCGAACCGGCCGGCTCAAGCCGCCTTGTTCTTTTGTAGCCGGTGATTGTTTTCAGATCGGAAGCTGATCGACCGCGCCGGAAGGATGGATCGGGTTGCCGGTCCATCGCCGGCGCAGTCCCGCGCCCCACAACCTCATCCGCTCCATGTACAGATAGACCACGGGCGTGGTGTACAGGGTCAGCATCTGGCTGACCAGCAGACCGCCTACGATGGAGATGCCCAGCGGGCGGCGTAATTCCGAGCCGGTGCCGCGCCCCAGGGCCAGTGGCAGTCCTCCCAGCAGGGCCGCCATCGTGGTCATCATGATGGGACGAAAGCGCAGCAGACAGGCCTGGTAGATGGCGTCGGAAGCGTTGCGTCCCTGGGTACGCGAGGCCTCCAAGGCGAAATCTATCATGATGATGGCGTTCTTCTGCACGATTCCGATCAGCAGGATGATCCCGATCAGCGCGACCACGCTCAGTTCGGTCTGGCACAGGAGCAGCGCCAGCAGGGCGCCTACGCCGGCCGAGGGCAGGGTGGATAGGATGGTGATGGGATGGACGTAGCTTTCGTAAAGGATTCCCAGCGTGATGTACACGCTGATGATCGCAGCCAGGATCAGGATCGGTTCACTGGCCAGCGCGTCCTGAAAGGCCCCTGCGTTGCCCGAGAAGTTGGCGATGATATCGGCCGGCATCCCGGTCTCGCGCGTGACGCGCTCGATTTGGCTTTCGGCCTGTCCCAGCGAGACCCCAATGGGCAAATTGAAGGAGAAGGTGACGGCGGGAAACTGGCCCTGGTGGTTGACCGCCAGCGCAGTGGAAGAGGGTTCGTAATGCGCGACGGCGGCCAAAGGCACTTCTCCGCCCGATTTGGTCCGTAGGTAGATATCGTGCAGAGAGTCGGGGTTCTGCCAGAAGCGCGGCGCCACTTCCATCACGACGTAATACTGGTTGAGGGCGGTGTACATGGTGGAAACCGGACGCTGGCCGAAGGCGTCGTAGAGCGTGTCGTCGATCTCCTGCTGGGTGATTCCCAGCCGCGCCGCGGTGCGCCGGTCGACGACCAGGGTGGCGTCCAGGCCGTGACTTTGCTGATCGCTGTTGAGGTCGACCAGTTGGGGCAGTTGATGGAGCTTGGCCAGCAGCTTGGGGGCATAGCGGTTAAGTTCGTCGAAGTCGTCGCCCTGCAAGGTGTACTGATAGTTGGCGTTGGTCTTGCGGCCGCCCACCAGGAAGTCCTGCGAGGCCTTGGCGTAGAAGCTGCCGCCGGAAAAATGGCTCAGGCGTTTGCGCAAGCGGGCCAGAATGACGTCAACGAAAGCGCCGTCGCGCCGATCACTGAGCGGCTTGAGGGTGATGAACATGAAGGCGATATTGGTGGTCCCAGGTCCGCCCGCCCAGCCGCTGACATGTTCGATATCGGGGTCCTGGCGCAGAATTTTGACCAGTGCCTCGAAGTGCTGGCTCAAGGCTTGAAAGGAAATGTCCTGATCGGCGACCATCGAGGCGGTGACGCGCGCGGTGTCCTGCTGGGGGAAAAAGCCCTTGGGAATGATGCGGTAGAGGTAGAGGTTGAGGCCCACCGTGGCCAGCGCCAGGGTCAGGATGAGACGGGGATGACGCAGGACCCAGGACAGGCTGCGGTCGTAGCCGTGTAACAAGGCCTGAAAGAAATGCTCGCTGGCTCGGTACAGCGCGCCATGGCGCTCCTCGGCGGGCGGATGGAGCAGGCGCGCGCACATCATCGGGGTGGCGCTGAGCGACAGGCACATCGAGACCAGGATCGCGGCCGACAGGGTTACCGCGAATTCCCGGAACAGCCGGCCCACCGCCCCGCCCATCAAAAGAATCGGAATAAACACGGCGCATAAGGAGGCGCTCATCGAGAGCACGGTGAAGCCGATATTGCGCGCCCCCAGCACCGCCGCCTCCATCGTCGGATGGCCCAACTCCAGGTAGCGGGTGATGTTTTCCACCACCACGATCGCGTCATCGACCACGAAGCCGGTGGCGATCGTCAGCGCCATCAAGGAAAGGTTGTCCAGGCTGTAGCCGAGCAGGTACATGACGGCGAAGGTGCCGGTCAGTGCCACCGGCACGATAATTCCCGGAATCGCGGTCACGCGCGGGCTGCGCAGGAAAAGAAACACCACCATCACGACTAGAAAGATCGAGGTCAGCAGGGTGCGCTCGGTGTCGTGCACCGAGGCGCGAATGGAAACCGTGCGATCCAGGACCACCTCCAGCCTGATCGTGGGCGGCAAGGCCGCTTGCAGTTGGGGCAGCGCGGCCAGGACCCGATTGACGGTGGCGATCACGTTGGCCTGAGGCTGGCGAAAGATGATCAGCGCCACCCCGTGGCGGCCGTCGATCAAGCCGATGTTGCGCACGTCTTGGACCGAATCGAGCACCTGGGCGACATCGCGCACCCGCACCGCCGCGCCCTTGTGGTAGGTGATGATCAACGGCCGATAGAGCGAGGCCTTGAGCAACTGATCGTTGGCTCCGATAGCCATCGCGCGCCGGTCGTCGGCGATCAGCCCCTTGGGCAGGTTGGCGTTGGCCGCCGCCAGCGTGCTGCGCACCTGTTCCAGCGCGATGTTATAATTGGAAAGCTGCGTCGGATTGAGTTCGACCCGGACCGCGGGCAAGGTCGCGCCTCCGACCAGAACCTGGCCCACTCCTTCGATTTGTGAGAGCTTCTGTGCGATTACCGATTCGGCTAAATCGGCAATCTGACCGGCGCTGGCCACGTCGGAGGACAGCCCCAGCATCAGAATCGGCGCGTCGGCTGGATTGATCTTACGATAGGTCGGATTTTGCGGCAGGGTCGTGGGCAACTGGCTGTGCGCGGCATTGATGGCGGCCTGCACGTCGCGCGCCGCGGCGTCGATGTCGCGATCGAGGTCGAACTGCATCACGATCGTGGTCGCCCCCAGCGTGCTGGCCGAAGTCATCTCGGTCAGACCGGCGATGCGACCGAACTGGCGTTCCAATGGGGTGGCCACCGAAGAGGCCATGGTCTGGGGACTGGCGCCAGGAAGCTGGGCTTGAACCTGGATGGTGGGCAAGTCGACCTCGGGCAGTGGGGCCACGGGGAGCAGATTGAAGGCCACCACCCCGGCCAGCGTGATCGCCACCACCAACAGGCTGGTGGCTACCGGCCGATGGATGAAGGGATCAGAGATGCCCATCGACCTGCCAGGCCGCTATCGAGCGGCACCCAAGACGCGGGTTCAACTGGGAGTTGTTAAACAAAAGACCGCGCGCCGCCTCCCCGGTAAGATCAAGATTCTTGGTCACCGCTTAGCACTCCCTCCCCTTTGATGAAGAGGAAGTTGGAGTATTGCGCCAACAAAGCAGGTTTCCTGCGTTGCGAGCAACAGCCCTAAAACTATAGCCGGCGCTGGGGTTGGCACCGCGCGCTCCGCCGTTTCCTACAAGGACAGCGCTTTGGCCACCGCTTCGCGATGGAGGGGGACGTTGCCGAAGTTGGCCTCACCCGCCAGTGCCCGGCGATGAAAGAGATGGATGTCGTGCTGAAAGGTGAAGCCGATCCCGCCATGAACCTGAATCGCCTCGCTGGTCACCTGCTTGGCCATATCCGAGGTGTAGGCCTTGGCCATCGCCACCGCCGCCGCGCCATCCGAACGCCGCTCGGCCAGTGCCCAGCAAGCATAGTAGGTAAGCGAGCGGGCGTTCTCGACCATCATCAGCATGTCCACGCATTTGTGCTTGATGGCTTGGAAAGCGCCGATCGGATGGCCGAATTGCACTCGGGTCTTGGCGTAGGCGACGCTGAGATCCAGCGCACGCTGCGCCACCCCAACCAACTCCGCGCACAGGCCGGCGGTAGCCAGCTCCAATGCGCTTCGAAGGATCGGCCAGCCCGCGTCACGCGGACCCAGGAGTGCCGCCTCATTCACGGCCACCTCGTCGAAAGTGATCGCGCACAGCTTGCGCGTGCTATCGACCCCAGGCTGCGGGGTGAGGGTGATCCCCTTGGCCTGGGGCGGGACCAGAAACAGACTGATCCCCTCATCGCCCTGTCCGGCGCGGGTGCGCGCCGCTACCACCAGCATTCGCGCCACCTGCGCGTCCCAGACCATAAGCTTTTGCCCCGACAGTACCCAACCGCCAGCTCCGGCTCGTGCGGCCATCTGAATGGCGGATGGTTGGTACAGCGCGGTGGGCGCTTCAGCAATCGCCCAAGTGACGATCGATTGGCCGGCGGCGCAGGCGGGGAGCAATTGCGCTTGTTGCGCGGCTGTGCCAGCAGCGGCGATCGCGGGCGCACCGAGCAGCACGGCGCTGAAAAATGGTCCCGGCATCAGCGCATACCCGGCTTCTTCGAGCACCACCGTCAGGTCCAGGAAACTGCCTCCGCTTCCCCCATGCGCTTCGGGGATGAGCAACCCGGTCCAGCCCAGCTCAACCAGCCGCGCCCACAGCGCGGGATCCAGCCCGGTGGGATCGGCCATCATCCGGCGCACGAAGGTCGTGGGGCATTGCTCGCTGAGAAAGCGGCGCGCGCTCTGGCGCAGCATTTCCTGTTCGGGCGAAAAGCCGAAGTCCATCACGCTCTCCTCGCCTTGGGTACGGGCTTTGAGGCACGTAACGGTGTCAACCTTAACCTAGCGCCGGCCGGGAAGCGATCAAAGCTCGGAGCAAATGCCGTGAGCCTTGAAAAATCAGGTTTGAGGGTGGTTTACTTGGACCGGCAGTCGGTCTTGGGGAAGGCCGCATAGCGTAGGCTTGCGATCGAGATGGGGGCGGCAGGGACCTAGAGTCTCCTGGCGCGAATATGATGGACCGTTTCGCGGGATGAAAATCGGCGCATTCATATTGCGCTGGCGCCGTCTCTTGGGCGCGATCATAGTGGCCGGCACGGTGGTGATGGCGGCGGCCGGCTGGCGCATCAGGATTGGAACCAAATTCATCGATTTTTTCCCCCGTGCCCATCGCAACGTCGAGTTGACCGAGCAATACCGCGGCTTTGGCGGCCATCCCACGGTAGTCGTGATGGTCACGGTCAAGCACGGCGACATCTTCAATTATCGCACCCTGGATAAGCTTCGCGTTCTGACCCGCGAGATCGACTGGTTGCCGGGCGTCAATCACATGGAGATCTTCTCGCTGGCCTCCTTTCGGGTGTCTGAAATGAAGGCGGTGCCAGGCGGGTTGTTGTTGCGGCCGTTCATGTATCCCAACATTCCCCGCAACGCGGCCGAGTTAAGCGCGCTCAAGAAGAACGTGATGGCCAATCGCGGGGCGCTCCACCATCTGATCAGCGCCGACAATCGCAGCGCAATCGTCAGCGCCGAGATCAACGATCAGGATATCGATTATGGCGAGTTCTATCGTCAACTTCGCGGCCTGGTGCTGCGCAACCAGGATGCCAACCACACCATCTATGTGAGCGGCGACCCGGTTATTCGCAGCTACGCCTATCATTATCTGTGGGCGATCGAGGCGGTGTTCGTGGCCGCCTGTCTGATCGTGATTTTGGTCTTCTATCTCATCCTGGGCGCCTACTCGTGCTGGTGGGTACCGCTGCTGACCGGCCTGCTGTCGGCCTGTTGGGGCGTGGGTTTTGGCGGCTTGATGGGTTACACCTTCGATCCGCTGATGCTGGTGGTGCCCTTCATCCTGACCGCCCGCAATCTGAGCCACGGGATTCAATGGCAGCGGCGCTATTACTCCAACTTGAACCGGCTGGAGGAGCGGACCGAGGCCTGCGTCACTACCGCCCAAGAGCTATTCATCCCCGGCTTGGTCGCAATCACGGCAGACGTTACCGGCATCGTTTTCATGTCTTTTTCGGGAATTCCGGTGCTCGATCAGCTCGCCCGCACCGGCACCTTATGGCTAACCTCCGGCCTGTGGACGGTCTTCATCTTCCAGCCCATCCTGATGAGCTATCTGGAGGTCTCCCATCAGCACCGCGGTGCCCTGGCCGAGCGGCTGTATCGGCGCCTGGAGGACCTCGGCGAGCGGGTCTGGGAATTGCCGGTTAGCCCTGGCTGGGGGCGGCGCCTGCTGTTAGGCGGTGCGCTGATGTTGTTGTTGGTCGGCGCATTGGCCGCGATGAACGTACCGGTGGGCTACAACACGCCTGGCACGCCTTTGTACCGCGCCGACACCCGGGTCAACCTGGACGGGGTGGCGATCGCCCGGAAATTCCCGATCGACGAAGGCTGGGTCGTGGTTACCACCCCTGCCTACCCCGATCCGCAATCGGTGCTCAGTCCGCGCGTCCTGCGGATGCTCGATCGGCTGCAGACCTACCTGCTACGCGATTCGCAGGTACGTCAGGTCATCTCTTTTGCCAGTATCGCCAAGGGATTGGACCAGAAATTCGACTACAGCTATCCCAAATTCCTCGCGATTCCCAACTCGACCACCCTGGCCGGCAATTTCTGGGCGATGTTCCGCGGAGCCTCGGCGCCGGGCGAAATGGATGATTATTTTTCCAACACTATCGCCACCGACGCTTGCATTCGAATCATGCTCGGCGACCACAGTCGACAGACCCTGGCTCGCTTGACCCGCCGCTTGGCGTTGTTCGAGCGCCGCTATGTGCGTTCCGATCCGGCTCTGTCGCAGGTGCGGCTGAACTTTCTGGGTGGTACCGCCGGCCTCTACGCTGCCGCCAACGAGGTGCTCTATCGTACCCATCTGCTCAATTTGGCCATGGTGCTGGCGTGCGTGCTGGTGTTCAGCTCATTGCTTTTTCGCTCGCTGCCGGCCGGCGCGCTGTTCGTCTTTTCCTGCCTGTTGGCCAACTTCACCGCGTTCATCTACATGCGCCTGGTGGGGATGGCGCTGACTATCGATACCGTGCCCGTGATTTCGCTGGCGATCGGCCTGGGGCTGGACTATGGCATCGCCACCGTATCGGCGATTCAGGCGGAACTGGCTTACGGCTACGATTTGGACAACGCGATTCGGGTGGCCTTACGCGACGCGGGCGAGAGCGTGTTTTGTACCTTGTTGGTGATGATGGGATGCCTGATGCCCTGGCTGCTGTCACCGGCCCTGTTCCATCAGCACATGGCGGCGCTGCTGGCGGTCCTGATTACCACCAACGCGCTGGCCGGGATCTTTATCCTGCCGGCGATGATTTCTGCCGCGCGCATGCGCTTCATCACCCGCGGCGAACTCAACGAAGAACCGGTCAAGCTTTCGGAGGTTACGGCCACCGCGGGCTGAGGCTGGAACGGCCGGAATCAGCGCCGATTTCGGCTCCGTCCGCGCGGCGGCGTAACGGCAACTCTAACTGAAGCGGACGGTCGCGGTCCCGATCACCAGGCGCTCCCCTTCCTCGTTTTCCAGCCAAAGGTCCAGCTCGGCGGTGCGCTGTAGGCTATCGGTTTGCGTGACGAAGCCGTGCAAGGTGACGGTACGATCGGGTAGTACCGGCGCGCGATAGGTAACGCCTATCCGAGTCAGCCTTCCCTCGCCCGCGCGCGCCCAGTCGGTGACCAGCTTACTGAGCAGGCCCGCGCTCATGTTGCCCGGCACGATCATGCCCGGCAGCCCCTCGCGTCGCGCTCCGGCGTCATCGGTGAAGCGCGGATGGTCCATGCCGGCCATCAGGGCATAGCGACGCGAACGGTCGCGCGAAATATGAACCGCCAGCGGACCCAAGGCCTCGCCTACTTCGATCTGGTCGAATCTGCTCATCGGTTGCGCTGGATAAAATGGTGGTCGATGTGGGCAACCACCTGCTGATTTTGATTGAGCACGGTGGAGCGGACGATTACGAAAGCCATTGGCCCGCTGCGCCCGGTCTTTTCGTAGATCTCCTTGATCTGGGAGACCAGCCGCAGTCGATCGCCGGCGCGCACCGGTTCCAACAGATCCAGGTCACGGCCGGCGTCCATCATGTTGTTGGCCAGGCGCGGAATGTGGCCGAGAAAATCCTTGCCGGTGCGCAGTATCAGAACGTAGCTGGGCGGCGCGGTGAGGGTGTCGAAAGGCCCCAGGCGTGCCGCCTCCTGGTCGGTGTAAATCGGGTCGTCTTCGCCCAGCGCCGCACAGTAGTCGCGAATCTGTTGGGTCTCGACCACTACCGGCTCGGTATCCTCGAAGACCCGTCCAATTACCGCCGGGTCGTAGTTGAAATGTGCCATCGGATGCCTTTTACCTTATTCGGCCGCGCCGGCGCGGGGCACGGGCTGGCGCGTGGGGCGGAAATCCACCGCGGTGAAGTTGCCTCCCTTCAGTTCCGCGACCAATTCCTCGCTGGTGCGAACGTTGCTCTCAAAGCGGGTCGCGCACAGGCCAATCAGGCTGACCAGATGAGAATCGGAGCCACCGGTGGCGCGGTAGCGATATTGCTCGATCAGCGCGGCCGCGCGCTCCTCCTCGCCCCTGCGCGAGCCGCCGTTGAAGCGCTCCACCGCGACCACGTTGGATAGCGCCGGGGCATGGGCGTAGTACTCGCACAGACCGACCGTGGGACGCCCCGGATGGCAGGGGACAACCGCCCCGCCCAGTTCCGCCACGCCGTCGATCAGTTCCTGCGCGGGTAGCCTGATATTCTTGAAATCGAAACGGCGCATGATGTCGCGGTTGACCCCGAACACCAGCATGTGGCCGTAATCGGTCTCTGCTTCGCTGGCGTTGAGAATCAGCAGTCCGTACTTGTCCTCCAATGTGCGGTAATCGGCGGCGGCATTGAACTGACGATGCTCGGTCAGCACGATTCCGTCCAGCGGGCGCTCCTTTCGGTGCAGCGCGATCCACTTCAGATAGGCCTCGACCGGGGCGCGACTGTCGTCGGATGCTTCGCTATGACAATGCAGATCGAGCGTCGTGGCCATGATTATGCCGGGCGTGCGGGCCGGAAGTTGACCAGCGTGATCTCCGCCGTAGCCGGCGCAAAAACCGCCTCCACTTCCATCCCTATTTTAACTTCCGCCGGGGTGCAGTCGACCAGGTTGGCCAGCAACCTCAAGCCGTCCTCGATTTCGACGTAGGCGATTATATAGGGGGTGCTTTCGCGAAAGCCGGGGAGCGGACTGTGATGGGTGACCGAGAAACTGTAGAGCCGTCCGCGCCCGGCTGATTTGCACCATTGCGGATGGGGCGCCAGGCAATGGCAGCACAGCGCGCGCGGATGGAACTGGCTGCGACCGCATTCGCGGCAGCGTTGGAAGTACAACTCGTGCCGTTGCAACGCCTCGAAGTAGGGCCGGTCTTCGGCCTCCAGATAGGGCAGCGGCTTGAGATAAGGGCGTGAGTCGGGATCCGGCATCGTCGGTCTCCGTGCTAGGGCTTGCTCAGCAGCATTGTGGCGGCGCCATGGCGGTAGCCAAGGTTGCCACCGATCCCGCTCACCACCGCGCTATGCAGGGGCTTCCTGACTTGGCGCGCACCGCATTGGCCGCGCAACTGGCGCACCGCTTCGATCATTAAAAAGATCCCGCGCATCCCCGGATGGTTGGAGGATAGGCCGCCGCCGTCGGTGTTGACCGGGAAAGCGCCGTCCACCCGTAGCCGCCCGCCGCTGACGAAGTCGCCGCCCTCGCCCGGCTTGCATAAGCCCAGAGCCTCGATTTGCGCCAGCACGGTGATGGTGAAGGAGTCGTAGAGCATCGCCATGTCGATGTCCGCCGCGCTCATCCCGGCCCGGGCGTAAGCGTCGCGCGCCGAGCGGATGGTGGCCAGTTCGAGCAGGTCGCGCGCGCCGCCGCCAGCATGGCCGACCGATTCACCGTAGCCGCAAAGCGCGATTGGCGGCTGGCGCAAGTCTCGGGCCCGCTCCATCGAGGTTACGATCACCGCGCCGGCGCCGTCGCTGACCATGCAGCAGTCCAGCAGATGGAGCGGCGTGGCAATAATCCGCGAAGCCAGGACGTCGGCGACGGTTATCTCATCGCGATACTTGGCCTGGGGATTAAGCGAGGCGTTGTGACGGGTAGCGACGGCGATCTCGGCCAGTTGCTCGGGGCGCGTGCCGAATTCGTGCATGTGGCGCTGAGCCACCATCGCATAGCCGTTGATCACGGTCGGCCCGTAGGGATTTTCATACTGATCGGCAGGTGCGCTACTGCGGCCGCCGCCGCCCAGCCCGGTGCCCGGTTGCGAAGCTGCGACCGAGCCGTAACAGATAAGCGCCACCTGGCACAGCCCGGCGGCCAGCGCCGCCATCGCATGGCCGGCGTGGGCCACGAAGGAGACCCCGCCGATATTGGTCGAGTCAAGGTAGGAGGGATACAGATTGAGGTAGTCGCACAGGGTCAGCGAGTCCATCCCGAAGCCGGCGAAGAACAGCCCGTCGATCGCGCTTCGCTCCAGGCCGGCGTCCGCCAGCGCGCCGCGCACGCTCTCGGCGATCAATTGGTAGGCGCTTTTGCTGGGTGCAAACCGGCTGGGATGCTCATAGACGCCGACAATCGCCGCGCTCGTGCTGCTAGCCATTCGATTCCCTAAAGCTGCGCGAGTAAGCGCTCGATCTCGGCGTTGACGCGCGCCGGCTGTTCCACGGTCAGGTTGTGCGAGGCGTCGGGAACAATTACCAGCCGCGCGCCCGCAATCCGGTCGGCGATGAACTGGGCGTCCGCCGGAGTCGTGATGGTGTCCTCCTGACCGGTCATCACCAGGGCCGGGCAGGCAATTTTATGCAACTCCTCGCGCAAATCGGCGCGTGTGCAGGCCATCAAGTCGTAGTATCGCACGCGAGGGTCGGTCTTGAGCTGCTCGCGCCAGGTTTCCTCAATCACCTCGGGATTTTCCGCGATGGTGCGGGCGGCAAAGCCCGCATTGCTTTTTTGCGGCAGCGCGCGCCCCTTGAGGATCGCCTCGGCGCCGCCGATTAGCTCCGGCGGCAGATTGAAGCGCGCCGCCGCCGCCATCGCAACGATCGCGCGCGTGCGGTCTGGATAGCGCAGGGCGAACTCCAGCGTGATCGTGCCGCCGATCGAGCGGCCGGCGATCAGTGCGGTGGGAAGGCCGAGCGCGTCCATGAAGCCGGCTATCCAGCCGGCGTATTCGTTCACGCTGTCGCAGCCGTGTACCCCGTCGGAACGGCCGTGACCGGGCAGGTCCAGCGCGATCGGACTGTGCGCCGCGCCCAACGCCTCCAATTGGTAGTGAAAACTGTGGCCGTTTTGGCCCGAGGCATGAATAAAGATTATCGGGACTCCGCGGCTCAATGGGGGTGGCACGTCGGGCGCGGTGGTCGGGCCGACATAGTAGTAATTAATCGCCTGACCGTTGACTTCAACGTACTTGCTGACCATCCCACCGGACCACCGCATCATAGCTATTGAGTCGGCCGGGTGCTTGTCAAACGCCGGGGCGATGGCGCCATCACCGCGTCCAGCCACCAATAGAAGGCCGCCCACCCGCGCCATCCCTCCCAATGCTGGGCCAGATCGCGCACCTGTGCTTCGCTGGCCAAGCCGCCGAGTCCATAAGCCTGACCGATGACGCGGCGCAGACCGACGTCGGCGGCGGCGATGACGTCTGGAAAGCCCAGCGCGCGCGACAGCAGATATTCCGCCGTCCAGCGCCCGATTCCTTTGAAGCTAGTCAGCCCTGCCAGCGCCTGATCGAGCGGCAAGGCGGCCAGCGCGGTGAAGTCCAGCGCGCCGGTGACCAGGGCCTGGGCCGCGCCCATGATATAGAGGATCTTCTGCCGGCTGTACTGGCGCGCGCGCAGCAATTGAGGATCGAGTTCCAGCACCGCGGCGGGGCCGGGAAAAATCAGATAGCTGCGCCCGTCGATCTCAAGCCGGCGCCCACACAACTCGATCAGGGTCAGCTTGAGCCGGCGCGCAAAGGCCAGGTTGATCTGTTGGCATAGGATGCCCCAAACCAGGGCCTCGAACGGATCGATAATCTGCAACGGTTGCAGTGCGCGATAGCGGCCAACAACCCCTGCCAGAACCGGCTCGTGCGCGATAGTTTGCAGAAACGGGCGCGGATCGACCTGCAGCGCGAAGGCGCGGCCAAGCAGACTCCTGATCCGCTCCAGATGCTCCGAGGTAAGCCCCGCGCCGACCACTTCGAGCTCAAGTCGCGGCCGCCGCACGCCGCCGATCGAGCGCAAGGCAAGGGCGAAGTCGCGCCCATCGATCGCGATTGCGCGCCGCCAGACCCCGTGCTCGATTTGCTCGACCACCGTGGCTGGCCAGGTGCTCAGGTAACTCAGCGCGAGCTCGAAATCGAACGGCGCGATCGCCTCCAGCGCAAGCCGAACTCGCGCCGGCGCGGGCACGCCAGCAGTGCGGGCCGGCCGGGAGGGAAGTTTCAAAGACGGCTTGCTCCCCTGCTCCTGCGGCGCCAAGCCAGCGGTTTTAAGCTCTCCCATGCTGCGAAATCAGTACCGACTAATTATGTGGACCTACGTCCGTCCCCGCGTTTCCTTTCTCTTATCGCTACCCGGGCTGGGAGAGAAGATTGAGCCGGAGACCATTGTCAAGGCGCGGGCTGCTGCAAGAGTCCTTCAACCGGCGGCGCTGATTCGAATCCAACCGCGCTTCCTGCCATGGTGGCGCGCGAGGCCCCGGGCCGGCAAGAGGACTGACCGCTTGCGAACAATAGCGTCTCGGGCGCATAACTGGCGGAGAGTTCAAGTCTCGGCGCGGGAGGATTCCGGCCATGGCTAACGCACGTATCTGGGATCGATTCATCACCGAACGAGACCGGCGCATTTTCCCCGCCGCGGGCTTCGGCCGCCGCGGCGGATGGGGAAAGAATCCCGCGCTGGTGATCATCGACGTGACTTACGCCTTTACCGGCGAAGGCGAACCGTTGGAGGAATCGATCAAGCGCTATCCGCTGAGCTGCGGAGCGGAGAGCTGGCCCGCCATCCGCCATACTCAAGTCTTGCTGCAAGCGGCGCGACAGGTGGGAATTCCGGTTTTTTATACCCTCAGCGAGCATCGCCGCGACCTGGCCGACGTCGGCGGCTGGAACCGCAAGGGTTCGGGCTCGGGCCATCCCAGCATGCTGGAGGGGAGCAAAGGCGGACAAATCGTCCAGGAGCTGCAGCCCCAAGCCGGCGAGATGGTCATTTCCAAGAAAAAGCCCAGCGCGTTTTTTGGCAGTCCGCTGGTCTCCTATCTGATCGATCGCGGCATCGACACCCTGATAATCACAGGCTGCACCACCAGCGGCTGCGTGCGAGCTTCGGTGATCGACGCCTTCTCCCTCAATTATCGGCTGATCATTCCCGAAGAATGCTCATTCGATCGGGGCGAGGCTTCCCATGCGATCAATCTTTTCGACATGCAGCAGAAGTATGCCGACGTAGTGCCAACTGCCGAAGTGATCGAGCATCTGGTCGGACAATCGCCGCGCGCGCAAGCGGCGATGCAAGCCGCCAAGTAAGATAGCTGCTTTCCCGGGTGCAGGATGTGAGGTGCAGTCCCAAGACTGCATCTCGGTCCCTGCGCGTGCCTCGATTTGACCTAATCGCCACTCAGACGTGCTTAAATAGTCATTATCGTTGGCATCTCGCTTGCGTTTCTTCCCTGCGAACACGCTAAGCTTTGGTGAGAGCCGACACCCTCAGCTTAACAGGGTGCGGAGCGAGCGAGGGGCGAACCCAGGTTTATGATCCCAATATTGTTAATCGCGATAATTGTTTTTGCGCTTAGTCAGCGCCGGCGTTATCGCCGCCAGCTTTACGGCGACCGCTGGACGCGCAAGCTGGAACGATGGCAACGGCGCTACAGCCGCTTCGAGGGATGGGGCGAGGGCTGGCAGCGCGGGTCGTATGGCACCAATGCCGGGGCCAGGACGGATAGCTCCGCAAATGGCCCATCCGCCTCAGCCGCCTCGGCTGAGGTCTATCAGCGGGCCCGCCGTCGTGCGCTGCATCAGGCCGGCTTTTACCTCCACCTGATGTGGTACGGGATCGTGATCGGCGGCCTGTTTTTGCTCAATGAGCTTACTTCGCGCGGTTTTCAATGGTGGGTCTTTCCGGCCGCCGGATGGGGTATCGGTCTGGCCAGCCATTTTTGCGCGGTTTACGGCTGGGGCTGGATCCACGATCGGGTGTTCGAGCCCGCGGTCAAACGCGAGGTGCAGCGCGAGGTCAACCGGGAAAAGGAAGTGCTACGGACCGAGAATCAGGCTTCGCTCGACGAGCTGGCAGCCACCTTCGCGCACGAAATCCGCAATCCTATCGCGGCCGCCCGAAGCCTGGTTCAGCAGATGGGCGAAGACCCGCGCTCGGGCGAAAACGTCGAGTACGCCAAGGTGGCGTTGGACGAGTTGGCGCGGGTTGAGCGCAGCGTCTCTCACCTGCTCAAGTACGCCAAGGAGGAAGCCTACCAGTTTGACACCGTCAATCTGGCCGGTGTGCTCGATCAGGCGCTGACCCAGATGCGCGGCAAGCTGGAAGCAAGCCGAGTCGAGGTCATTCGCAGCTACCTGAGCGGTCCCAGCGTGCGGGCCGATGCCGACAAGCTGCGCCAGGTCTTCGCCAACATGATCGACAACGCCATCGATGCGATGGCTGCCAATACCGGCGCGCGCCGGTTGGAGCTGATTATCGCCGGTGCTCCGGGACAGGCTGTCGTGACGGTTCGCGACAACGGCTGCGGCATCCCGGCGGACAAGCAGGGCAAAATCTTCAATCCCTTCTTTACCACCAAAAGCGAGGGCACCGGGTTGGGGCTCGGCGTGGCCAAGAAAGTAATAGAAGCCCATCACGGCCGGATTGAAGTCCAGAGCACGGTAGGGGTCGGAACCCAGTTCGTCCTCAGCCTGCCGCTGGCCGATCGCGCGCGGGCCTGGCAGGACAATTCGGATCAGGCGCGCGGGCAAAACGGCGCCGCCGCGTCGGTCCGCGAATCGTCCGCCGCCGGGGTTGCTCCGACGCCGCGCACCAGTGAGGGCTGGTCATGAAAGGTCGCCTGCTCATCGTTGACGATGAACGCGGCATCCTGGTCGCGCTCAAGGGGTTGTTTACCAAGGAGGGATACGAGGTCGAAACCGCCGAGTCGGGCGAGGAGGCGTTGGCCAAGGTGCAAGCCGCGGGCTGCCACGTAATCGTCACCGACCTCAGCCTTAGGGGGATGTCGGGAATGGAGTTGCTGCGGGCGGTGCGCGAGATCCAACCCGAGTGCGCGGTTTTGATGATTACCGCTTATGGCAACCAGCGCATCGCGGTGGAGGCGATGAAAGCCGGAGCGGAAGATTATCTGCCCAAGCCCTTCGACAACGACGAGCTGCGCATCAAGGTGGCCAACGTGATGCGCCGCCAACTGCTGCGACGCGATTACAATCGGCTGCGCGAACAGGTGGAACTGGAGCAGGGCCGGTTCGCCGGCATGATCGGCCGGTCGGCGGCGATGGCTCGGGTGTTCGAGACAATCGACAAGGTCGCTCCCACCGACGCCACCGTGCTGGTGCGCGGCGAATCGGGCACCGGCAAGGAGTTGGTGGCACGGGCCATTCATGCCCGCAGCCCGCGCGCCGCCCGCCCGTTTATCGCGGTAAACTGCGCAGCCTTCTCGCGCGAGCTGGTGGAGAGCGAATTGTTTGGCCACGAAAAGGGCGCTTTCACCGGCGCGCTGGCCCGCCGCGAGGGCAAATTCGAGGCCGCCGACGGGGGCACCCTGTTTTTGGATGAAATTGGAGACATGAGCCTGGAGACCCAGGCCAAGCTGCTGCGGGTTTTGCAGGAGAAGCGCTTCGAGCGGGTCGGCGGTAACCATCCGCTGGCGGTCGACGTGCGCATCGTCGCCGCCACCAACCAGGATTTGGAGGCGATGAGCGCACAGGGGCGCTTTCGCGAAGATCTCTACTACCGCGTTAAAGTGGTCGAGATTCGGGTTCCACCTCTGCGCCAGCGGCGCGAGGACATCCCTTTGCTGGCGATGCATTTTCTGGCCGAGGCCTGTCAGCGCTACGGTACCGGCGCGCGCACGCTGAGCCCCGAAGCGATGCGGGCCTGCGTGGAGAACCCTTGGCGCGGCAATGTTCGCTCGCTCAAGGCCGCCCTGGAGCAGGCCGTGATCCTGTCCTCGACCACGGAGATCGGCGTGGCCGATCTGTTGGGCGCCGCGGGCGCACCCGGCGCCGACCCGGCCGGCGAGGACGGCTCACAGGAAGCGAATTTTCGCCAGGCCAAAGAAAAATTCGTCGCCCGCTGGGAGCGCGACTTCTTCATCCGCGCCTTGCGTGCCACCAATGGCAACATCTCGCGGGCCGCGGAACGAGCCGGGATGTACCGCCAGAGCTTTCAGCAAAAGCTGCGCGAACTCGGGATCAGCGTGCCCGAGCTCGGCCTGCAGTCCGATCAGCAATAGATTTGGGCGCGGGCCAGGCCAAAAACCAAAGAGGAGTACACCATGTTTATTCGGCGACTGAGTAATTTGTTTGGCGGAAAACTGACCCGTTGGCTCAAACGGCGCGAGGCACGCGACCCCGAGGCGGTCTACGAGGCCGCGATCAACGAACGGCTGCGCCGCTACCAGCAGCTCAAGAACGCGGCGGCCGGTGTGATTTTCATGCGCGAAAAATTGGAGCGCGAGCTCAAGCACAAGCTCGCCGAGTTGGGCGAGATCCAGGAGCAGGTGCTCCAGGCGGCCGACCTCGATGAAGACGGCTGCGCCTTGATTCTGATTCAGCGCCAGCACGAACTGGAGGCCGAGAACGACCGCCTGCGCGCCGAGCTTACCCAGCTTACCGCGGAGGCCGAACAGGCCAAGCACAATCTGCTCGGCTTCAAGCACGAGATCGATCGCCTGCGCCGGGAAAAGACCACGATGGTGGCGCGGCTGCGCAACGCGCAGGCCCGCATCCGCATCCAGCATTCGCTTGAAGAACTCTCCTACGAGGACGATCTGCGCGCGCTCAACGAAGTTCGCGACTCGATCAATCAGACCTTGGCCGAGGCGGGCGTGCAAACCGAGCTGCAAGGTTCGGAGATCGAGCAGAAGCTAGACGAGATCAAGCGCCGTGCCGCACAGAGTCGGGCCCAGGCCGAACTGGACGAGCTCAAGCGGCGCCGGCGCCTGCCGCTGGCTCCGCTCAACGTATTCGCCGATCAGCGCATGGGCGGCGCGGCCAAGTAAACGACCTCCAAGCTGGATCGGTTCAGTGGCGGGGCGCATGATGGATGCGCCCCGTGGCGGAGGCGGGTACTCATGGCGATCAAGTTGTACGATCTTTGCGGGGCCGAGCGCGCGCGGCGCTTCAGCCCTTATTGCTGGCGTATCCGGTTGGCCTTGGCGCACAAGGGGCTTGCCGTCGAAGCCGTTCCCTGGCTGATGACCGATAAGGCGGCCATCGCCTTTGCCGGCTCGACCACCGTGCCGGTGCTGGTCGACGGCGAGCGCAGCGTGGCTGATTCCTGGACGATCGCGAATTATCTGGAAGACACTTACCCCGACCGCCCCTCGCTGTTCGAGGGCGCCGGCGGTCGCGCCGCCAGCAGGATGGTCGCGCAATGGACCGAGAGCGTGGTTCATACCGGGCTGGCGCGCTTCGTGATGCTCGACATCTACCATCACCTCGATCCCGCCGATCGCGACTATTTTCGTCGCTCGCGTGAGCAGCGGGTCGGCGCCACCTTGGAGGCCTTTTGCGCGGATCGCGACCGCCATCTGGAAAGCTTTCGCAAGAGTCTGGAACCGCTGCGCCGAACCCTGGGCTTGCAGAAATACCTCGGTGGCGACCATCCACTATTTGCCGATTACTTGGTTTTTGGCGCTTTTCAGTGGGCGCGAGCGATCAGTCCCTACCAGGTGCTGGAAGGTTCCGACCCAATCGCCAAATGGCGCGAGCAGATGCTCGATCTATTTGACGGGTTGGCGCGCAAGGCACCAGGCTATCCGGTCTAAGCTCCTTCGCTTCCCTCGCGAGTAAAGCAGAGCGGGTAAAGCCCAGACTTAGCTCCAAGTGGGCCAAGGGCCGAAGAGATGCGCGAAAAGCCGTAGTCAGCTCGCGGGGTGCGGCGCGCGCTGCTGGGCTGAGCGCAAAAAAGCCGCCAGCGCGCCGGCATCGGGCGCAAGCTCCGGAAAGGCGCGCATCTGGTGGGTGTTGCGCTTGGGCCGATAGCCGGGCGGGTAAGATAGATTGGCCAGACGATCGTGGATCAATTCGCGCGAGGAACCGGCGATAGGCGGTCCGAGCAAGCCCGGCAGGTTGGGATTGGGATTGTGGCATTGGGTGCAGTTGGTCACATAGATCGCATGACCACGTGCCACGGGGTTGGAGGCTTTAGGGCTGGAGCAGGCGACCGCAACCGTCGACAGCACCATCAGGGTGATCGCTGGCAGGCCGCAGCGCCTGCGCTTGCGCCGGCCTATCCCGGCGGACCGGTTCAGTCGCCGGCAGGCCAGGATTCTTCGGCTTCGCGCGCGACCGAGCGCATCGGAGATGCCGGCCCATGGTCGTGCAGCCCCAAGCTTTTTTTCAAAGCGTACCAAACCTGACTGAAACTACCTCGGGCACGTCCCTGTTCGCGGCGCATGTCCAAATCAGGATCGTTGATCCGGCCCGAGCCCACCCGCGGCAATCTGAGCTTCAATTCCACCGCCCCAAGCCCTCCCACAACGGTTACCGTTCCCAGCGTAACCGGGCTGGCGCGCACAGTCAAAAGGACTTGCCTTTAAGTTTGTACGGACCGACACTAATAGGCGGTGCGCAATACTGGTTTCCGGCCAGAACGTCAAACTGGTCCAAGGAGGGCTCGATGCGCAAGCTGCTCTTGGTTCTTGTTGCCACGTTATGCCTGGGGAGCTGGGCCTGCCAGAAGACCACGGAGGCTCCGCCCTCGACCGCCAATCCCAATGCTTCCGTTGCCCCGGCTGCTCCCGTCGCTCCGCCGCCCCCGGGAAACAACGCTCCCGCTGCGGCGGCCAGTGGGCAAGCACCGCCCAAGATGGCCTCGCCGCAAGCCTCCCCCAGCTAAAAGCGGCAAGGGACAGAAGCGGGCCGGCCCGATCGCTATCGCTCGGCCGGCCCGTTCCCTCACTCCGAGAGCGCATCCATCGAAAGCTGCGCCATCTGAGTCTTGGTCCAGTTCAGATGCTGGTCCTCTTCGGGCTCGACCTCATCGACCGCCGGTTTGAGGATTTTACTCAAGGTCGAGTCGGTAGTCTGACGCGCGATTTTACCCAGTAGTTCCCAATCGGCGTGGTCCTTCGCTTCGGCGAGGACAACATTTTCCATGGCGTTGAGTTCGACCTGCTTTGGAGTCAGTCCTTCGGTCTGATCCAGGGTGCGCAGCAGCCCCGCGGCCTTGGCTTCGGCCAGTTGCGCGGTAGGGCTCATCCAGGTCGGGTCACCGCCCAGTTCCCGTATGATACGGCTCAGAATCTCCTCGTGCTTGATGGTTTGCTCGTAAAAGATTTGAAACTTTTTCTGAACCTCGGGGTCGCGCGCCATCTGCAGCGCCCGCTGGTAAATTTTCTTGCCACCCTGTTCAACCGCCAGGAATTCACTCAAGCGCGCCATCAGGCGATCGTGCTTGACGGTCGTGCTGCTCATATAGTCTTTGATTTTCTCGGTAAGCTCTGCCATCGGACTCCTCCTGCAGGCAAGCCGTCAATCCGACTCAGGCTTGCGCCGCGGCTTAGACTTTTTGGATCGGAATTCTGGCGCGCGCGGAAGAGGCACGCCACATTTGTACGCTAACCGATGACGCGCGGCAGGGCCAAGCAAGTTCTTCGCAGGAGTCGTAGGGAGGCGCTCAGCGCGACAAGAGCCGGCGAGCGATGCCAGCCCTGTCCAATTCGCCGCTTGGTTTGGTCGTTGATGGCGCTTCGAGCTGCCCCGATTATGAATCTGGCGTGGCGGCTCGCTCAGGCGGCGGCGACATCGGAGGCAATGAAATTGCCAGCCCGCACGGTTGCCATCGCGTTGCCACTGAAGTCCAAATTAATTGGGTCGCCGCCACCGCGCACTAGCTCGATCATCTCGCGCAATCTGCGCCAATAGCGGCGCAACATTTCACCACTTGGGGTGCTGCGGCCGACTTCGGCCAATGATGCGTCGTAGCTGGGAGGGAACAAGTCGTAAGCTGAACCATTGTTCTGCACGGGTGATAGCCACAGCCAACCTCCGTGGCGGGAATCGCCACTACCGCTGCCATAGCGCCAGGATCTTCTGCCCGGCAAGCCGCCGCGTCAGGTGAAAAGTGATCATGGAAAAAAATTTCGATTCCTCTCCCGTGGCAACCAGCTAATATCGGAAGTGGCCAAGCGCTAAACCTGTAGGTTGTCGAAAAGCAACCTGATTCCTACTTTTTTCAGCCTCCGTCGCGGGGTGCCGATGCGATTAGCGATGGGGATAATCAGCGTAGCCATGCTGGCGGCGGGTTGCGCGACTCCCTATCAACGCTATGGGGCGCGCGGCGGGTACTACGATTTTTCGATGGGGCGCGACCTGGCGCTGGTCTCCTTCCAGGGCAACAGCTACACCTCCACCGAGCGCATCAGCGCCTCGCTTCTATACCGATGCGCGGAAGTTACCGAGGCGCGAGGCTACGGATTTTTCATCATCCGGGCCCGTCCCGTCCAATCCGCGTCCAGCGCGAGCGGCACCGCGCCGCCTGCCGGCACAGCCGACAACGCGGCCTATCGGAAACAGGCGATAATCGAAATGTTCAAGCGCAAGGAAGACAATGGCAAAGCCTACGACGCCCGCCAGACCCTCGAATACCTCGGCCCGCAATTGGGTTTAGTATCCTTTGGGCGCCACCGCGGATTCAATTCGACCGGATGGGGCTGCGCGCGCTCGTCCTGGGCCGATTCCGCCTCCCACTAGCGGCGAGCTCGGAACGTAGGGCTAATGCCAGGGCAGCTTGATAGTTTCGGTGGCGCCGGTTTCACTATTGACGACCAAAACTTCCAAGGCTTGATAACTGCCGTTGGGAAAGAAGACATAGCCGCCGACGCTGAAATCCTTGCGCACTTCGGTGGCCGGCAAAGCGAGCGCTCCGATCTGCTGATTGGCTTGGGATTGGGCCTGCCCGGGCCCCATCATCGCGCCACTGAGCGCGCTTTCTCCCGCTCCCAACACTCCGCCCAAGGCTGCGCCCGTGCCCACTCCGCCGAAGACGGCGCCTCCGATCGCCCCCAGTGCCGCGCCGATTCCGCCGCCGATTAAACCGCTGGCGGCGCCGCTTTTGAGGGCAGAGCTGAGGCTTTCGCTGCCGCCGGCCTGGCGCGCCGCTTCGGCGGGAGGAATTGGGGCGACGCGGTTGTCGGACTCATCGATCGCGAAGATCTGGCTGGGCTGCACGCTGCGCCCTACGTCGGTGCCGTTGGCGACTGAAACATAGACTGGGGTCACGTCGCCGATCGGCTTGGCGGCTTGGGCCCGCACGGAGAGTTCATCCTGGGTCGGGGTTGCGGCGATCTTGGGGGTGTTGGACAGCGGCGCGCTGGCGACCGCGCAGCCGGTCAGGATCAGCGCCAGCAGCCAACTCAGGCGGGTGTGGCTTGAGCGCCAGGAGTGGCGTGAAGCGCCAACCCGCGCGCCAGCACGACGGGCTCTTGTCGCGTCCGAATAAAATCTCTTCACGGGGCCTCTACCAGCATAAGTGTATTGGCGCCGGCGGGGGCTAGCCATAGCCTGCCGGGGGAATCGCTAGCCAAGGCGTTGGTGGACGAATCCAAGGGCAAAGCCAAAGTGCTGAAGCTCCGATCGCGCGGCCTGAAATGAACCAGCCGCGCGGGCGAATTTTCTTCATACCAGATACTCGCGTGGTCGCTTACGATCGCGCAGGGATGGGAATTTGGACCACCCGGCGAGCGCCATTCCTTGAATGCATGGCTGAGCAGGTCGAAGGAAGCCAACTTGCCGGCGCTGGCTTCGGTTAAGTACAGGGTTGCGCCGGCAATGGCGATCGCGCATGGTCCGGCGGCGGGCGTTGGAATGGAATACTCGGCAAAGCGATCGGTGCGAAGATCGAATCGCCCCAGCCGATTGCGCGCGCAATAGTACAGCCCGCCGTCGCCCCCATCCGCCAGCGCCCGAGGCCCGCTGCCGGGGTGGGGAAGAGCGAAAGCCGCGCCTTCGCCGCTGCCTGCTTCAAGCATCCCGATCGCGTCTGCTGCGGGCGCGCTGAAATAAATCCGCCTTCCGATTACCACCGGAACGTCAGGATCGAGTCCCTCCGCGGTAGGAAATTCGCGAACCTCGCCAGTGGCGGGCACGAGGCGGCCGATTTTGCGCGCCCGTGCTTCGGCGAACGTCACCCAGCCGTCGTCACTCCAGGTCAATCCGCGCAAGCCGGAGCGGGGGCTAGGTATTTTGAAGGTCCTAATCGCTCCGCTCAGCGGGTCAAGCTGGCCGATTCGATCGCGGCTGGGCTCGGTGAAATAAACCAATCCACCAGGCGAGAGCGTAAGATCTCCGGCGCTGGCGGAAATGACAAAGCTGCGCAAGGACGGTATCGCGGCGCCCGTCACCCCGACCATCAAAAGCGCCAAAACCAGCCACTTCCTCAACCGTTCGTGACAGCCCACGACCTAACACAGCGCAGGGCCGCATCGCGGGTCAAGCGCGAAGGCTTTCGAAGTACAAAGGCTGTCGGCGTTTGCAACCAGGAGTTGAAAAAATCGAGGATTACCGGTTTACCAATGGCCGAGGCCTCGCCCCGCTGAACCAGCGAGCCGCATAGGCTGGTGGTTTGCATTTTCTACTGATTCGATCTACCGGTCAGCGGGCTGGTGGGGGTTCGCCTTGGCCTGAGTTCGACCTTTCACGGGAGCTGGCAATGGAGCAACAACCCAAGGGCGCATGGCTGGTGATGTCGGCCCTGGTCGCCATCATGATTTTGGTCGCGGGGCCGGCCTTGGTGACCCTTAGCGTTTTTCTCACGCCCCTCATCCGTACCTTTCACTGGACTCACGCCGAAGTCTCCCTGCTGGCTTTCGCCAGCGCGGCCACCGGCGGTGTCGTCGCGCCGCTGGTAGGATGGCTTATCGACAAGATCGGCGCGCGCTGGGTGATCGGAAGCGGCCTGGTAATCATGGGGCTGAGTTACTGGCTGGCGAGCTGGTCCAACTCGCTCAATCCGATGGTGACCTCCTTCGCCTTGTGGGGGGTGGGCGGGATGCTGGTCAACCTGCTGCCGATCATGGTGGTCGCGGTCAACTGGTTCGGTGGTCGGCGCGGCTTCGCCGGCGGCGTAGTCTTCATCTCGCTGGGCTTCGGGATGACGATCTGGCCGTTGATTTTGACCTCGCTCATCGCGCATGTGGGCTGGCGGCTGGCGATGCGCTGGGAAAGCCTGCCGGTGCTGCTGATTGTGCTGCCCTGGGTACTGGCGGTGGTACGCACGCGCCCGGCGATCGCCGAGGCTCGCACCACCGCGCAAGAAGTTGCCGCGCTTCCCGGCCTGGATTTCTGGCCGGCGCTGGCAACCATGGCTTTTTGGCTGGTGTTGGCAGCCGACCTGCTATGGAATACCGCCTTTCAATCGGTAATCGTCCACTCCATCACCTACATGATTTACCTCGGGTTCACCCCCGAGCATGCCGCGTTGATCTTCAGCGCGCAGACCCTGATGAGCGGCCTGGGCGCGATTCCGCTCGGGATGCTGGCGGATCGGATCGGCGTACGCAAAGTGATCAGCTTCTCGCTGGTCAGCGTGGCTATCGGGATCCTGGGGCTGTGCGGCTTCAGCGTGCCCTATCTGCGCCCCTACCTGATCCCGGTCTACATCCTGTTCTGGGGCACAACGGCAGGCGCGGTATTCCCCTTGCTGCCGATTCTTCTAGCCGAAGTTCTGGGCTTGCGCCGCTTCGGCTCGCTCAGCGGGATCGTCCGCTGCACCTCGGCCTTCGCCATGGCGTTGGGACCGATGTGGTCGGGCTGGGTTTACGATCGCACCGGGAGCTACGTGCCGGCCTTCGAAGTTGCTTCGGCGGTGATGGTGGTAGCGGTTGTGGCGGTGGTGTTGGTGCGTCCGGCCAAAGGGCGTGACGAAATTCCAGCAGGCCAGGCGGCTGCCGCCATCACCGCCTGAGCGCAGCCCGGGGCTGACACAAGCGAGGGCGAAGCAGGCGCAGCGCTAGTCGTTAATCGCGTCGTAGATCTGCTGCTGCATCCACATCGGATGCTGCAGGAGCACGCCATGGCCGGCGCCGCTGGTACCGGGATAGGTAACGATACGCGCCCGGTTGGGGCCAAACGCCTGCTGGTAGGCGCTGACCAGCTCCTGGCCGTAAGTGTGCTGAATAAACAGATCTTCGGGACCGTTGAGGACAGTAATCGGGCCGCTATCGAGCGCCACGCAGTTGCTGGAGATCGGGGCGTTGGGCTGGGTCGTGCCGGTTGACACCGTCTGACAGATTCCGCCGTTGCTGCTGGACATCTCGGGGGCGCTGCCAGAGCAGGAGCAGCCGGTTGAATTGAAACTGCCGTCGGTTGTGCTGCAGTAGCACAGGCCGTAATCGTTGGCCTGTTCACGCTGCTGAACGAAGACCGCCGAATCTATCCCGTCGGTGATCGACCAGGGCGGGGTCAGGCGATTGGCTTCCTCGACGAGCAGATTCTTGAAGCATTCGCTGCCCACCGGACAATCGGGCGTGACGTTGAGCGTCACCGTCTGCTGGGCGGGGTCGATGGTGGCTGTGCAATCGATTGTGGGGTCATCGTAGGGCGGTTCGCCAACGTAGGGGAAGAGCAGTTCGAAGGTGGCGTGATCGAGCGTATCCTTGAAGGACTGCGGCAAATTAGGGTTGTTCTTGGAGTAGTCGAAAAGGGTGGAGACGCAGGGGGCCTGATTGCCGTCCACAAACCCGTCAGTATTGCCCCCAGGCTTGGTCGCGATCAGCACCTGGTTGCGGATTGTGCGGCCCGGCCTGGCCTTGGGCGCCAGGAAGGAATATTTCAGCGCCCCGATAGAGCCCAGCGACCATCCCACCAGATCGACCTGGTCGGTCGGGATCTGGTAGCGGGAACCGATCGAGTCCAGCATCGCGTCGACGTCGTTGGAGATCTGATCGAGGGTAACGTTGCCTTTGATCGAACTGTAGCCGACTCCGGGATAATCGAAGAGCAACAGCCGGTAGTCGTGGCACAGGGAGATCGGGCCGTCCTGGGTCAGCGTGTAGGCGTCGGTGGCTACGATTTTCGGGCTGGCCTGGCTATTGGTCAGCATCAGGATCGGCCAGTCGGCCATCACCTCGCTGGTGCCGTTGAACATGACCACGAGATCGTTACTCTTGGCGCCGTCGCCAACGACTACATACTCAAGCTCATCGCCCGTGCGCGGGTTCGTAAACAGGCTCAGATGCGAGCCAAAGTCGCGCAGGGTGGTGAGCGAAGCGCAGGAAACAGGGACAGCGGGCGGCGCAGGTGGCGGAGCGGAGCTGCCGCTACCGCCGCAGCCTGCCACCGCCATGGTCAGGGCGGCACTCAGGCTGAGCGATAGAGCCACCGCGGCGAGTTTTACCAAGGAGTGCTGGAAATAGCGCGGCCCGCCATGCTTGTCCAAAGCTTTGGTCTGCTTGGGAGCGCGCCAACTTTGGGGGCCAGAAGTTCCTAACCTCGTCGAAGAAGTCGCCACAGGCAAAACCTCGCTTCCGCGCGAAACTTCGCGCCGCCCCAGCTAATAGGTTGTAGGTCTTAATCAAGATTGTAAGAAGAGACAAGTGCTTCTAAGACGAGCTGAAGCCAGATTTTCGGAACTGAGCCGGTTCTGCGGGCTCACGGCCAGCTATGTTTAGTTTTGACCGCAAAAACCGTCAAAGATGCTGATTTGGCGGTTTTGCGGTAACCGCCGGAGATGCACGCGAAGGGGTATCTACGGCCGCGGCGCCTGTGAGCACCCGGTGCAGCACCTATGGCTGGTCAGACCGGGTTGCCCCTTCCGAAGCGCGCGGAATGGGACCACGCCCGCGGTCTGCGGAGTCAAGGCAAAACAAGCAGAGGAATAAAGGGTGTCGCCCAGGGGCAAAACCGCGCTGGCTTAGGCGGAGTCCTCTCTCGTCAGGTGGTCGAACGGCGGGCACGGCGGACGATCCGCTCGCCCAGATCGCCCACCACCACCAAGGCCAGGGTTACGGCGCCGATCCGCAACCAGGCCGGCGGTCCGCCCGGAGGAATCGGCACGCTCAGCCACAGCACCACCGATACGCCCAGACCGGCCACCTTGCCCATCCAGTAGCCAGCAGGCTGCGCCGGAGGGGTGGGCGGCGCCGCGGCCGGCATCCGCGCCGGCGCGGCGGTGGGCGGCACCGCTCCCGTGGCTGCCACCGCGGCCGCAGCGGCTGCCGCTTGCGGCGCGGGCGTCGCTGCCTGGAAGTGGGCCGCGACGTTGCGCGCGAAAGCGGCGATGGTGGCGTCGGTCTGCTTGCGGATGATCGGTTCGCCGAACTCGCCCAGCTTGCCCAAAAAGCGAGCGCTGGCGTCGATCGAAAGCTGCGTCAGCTCGGGCGCTTCTTCCCGCAGAGTCATGGTGGCGCTCACGTCGGTGCCGCCGCCGATTCGCCGATCCTTGGCTTCGGCCTTGGCCACCGCGCGCCAGTTCTGTTCGTCGCGCTCCTTGATCGCGACGGCGCCTTGCAGGCTCAGGTTGATCGGGCCAAGTTTGACCTTGAGCCGGCCGCGATACTGATCGTTACCCTCGTCGATGACTTCTTCTACTCCAGGCACGCATTTGGCCATCTGCGGCACGTCCATCAGGAAGCGCCACAACTCGGCCCGGGCCACCGGAATGGTGCAGGTCTGTTTGAAATTCATGCCAGCTTGTGTCCAGCCGCGGTCAGGGCCTGCTCCAGAGCGCGGCGCACGAAGACCACCGCCATCTCGCGCTTGTAACCAGCCGAACCGCGGAAATCGGAAGTCGGATCGACCGCGCCTTCGACCAGCGCCGCGGCTTCGCGCAGGTTTTTGAGGGTGGGTGCCTGGTTGGTCAAGGCATCCTCCACCGCGCGCGCGCGAATCGGCGTGGAACCGGCAGCGCCCAGCGCCACTCGCACGTTGCTCAGTTTGCCGCCCGCCATCGCGACCCGTGCGGCCACTGCCACGGTGGCATAGTCGTCGTGGGTCTGGGGCAGGAACTTCAAGTACACCGCGCTGCTTCCGGCCGGTTGGGCCGGCACGATCACCTCGGTGACCAGCTCGTCGGGTTGCAGCACGGTCTCATAATAGCCGGTGAAGAACTGGTCCAGCGCGACTTCGCGCTCGCCCCGCGGCGAGCGGATTTTTACCCGCGCGTCCAGCGCCAGCAGGGCCGGCGGAGTATCCTGGGCGGGGTCGGCGTGCGATACCGCGCCGCCGATCGTGGCCTGGGTGCGGATGCGCACGGTGGCCACCAGATGGATCGCCTGCGCCAGCATCGGAACCTGGCGGCGAACCAGATCGGAATTTTCCAGCGCGCGCAAAGTGGCCAGTGCGCCTAGGCGCAGTTCGCCGTTTCCGGCGATGGTAGTCAGCGGCAGGCGGCGCATTCCGATCAGATAGCTGGGCTGAACCAACTGCTGTTTCATCAAGTTGATCAGTCCCGTGCCGCCGGCGATAAGCTTGGCTTCGTCGCCGTATTGGACCAGGGCAGCGAGCGCTTCGTCCACCCCGGCGGGTTCGACGTAGGTAAAGGAGTTCATACCCGGACTTTCCCTTCGGCCGCGGCCTGGATCGATTCGATGATCTTATAGTACCCGGTGCAGCGGCACAGGTTACCCATCATCCAGTCCTGGATCTCTTCCTTGCTGGGATGAGGATTGCTGTTGAGCAGCGCCTTGGCCGCCATGATCTGGCCCGGCGTGCAAATCCCGCATTGGAAACCGCCATAGTCGATAAAGGCCTGCTGCAGCGGATCGAGCTTGTCTCCCCGGGCCAACCCCTCGATAGTGGTGATCTCGGCGCCGTCGGCGGTCACGGCCAAGGTCAGGCACGAGCTGACCGGCTGGCCGTTGAGCAGGACCGTGCAGGCGCCGCACACACCCACGCTGCATCCTTCCTTGGTGCCGGTCAGGCCCAAGTCGTAGCGTAGGAAATCAATCAGCAGGCGATTGTCGGGGACCTCGCGGCTTTGCGCCTGGCCGTTTACCCGCGGCGTAATTTTCTTCATCGATTACTCTCCTTGGCACGCAGCCCTGCATAGACCTTTTCGGCCGTGATCGGCAAGTCCATCAGCCGCACTCCGACCGCGTCATAAACGGCGTTGGCGATCGCGGCGGGGGTCGAGACGTTGGAATGCTCGCCGATCGCTTTGCCCTGATGCGGCGCCGGCCCGCTGCCGGTGGGGACCAGGACGGTTTGCAATTGCGGAATATCCATCGCGGTGGGCAGCTTGTAATCGCCCAAATGGACGTTGGTCACCTGACCGTCACGCACCACCAGATGCTCGATCAAGGCCTGCCCAATCCCCTGCACGGCGCCCCCTTCGATCTGACCTTGATGGGTCAGCGGATTGATGATCGTGCCGACGTCGTGCGCTGTGACCAGCTTGCGCAGGGTGACCTGGCCGGTTTCAACATCGACTTCCACTTCGGCTATCTGAGCGGCAAAAACCGTGACATCGACCGGGCTGGGATTGTACACGCCCGCGCCGCTGACCGGGGCTTTTCCCTTGGCCGCTGCCCATTCCATCAGGCTGGCCAGGCTGATGCTCTTGCCGGCCGCGGTGGAAAATTGACCCGCCTTGAGGCTGAGCTGCCCGGCGGCGCATCCAAGATTCTCGCCGGCCAGCTCCAATAACGCCTGGCGCACTTTCTGGCAGGCATCGTAGGCCGCTCGGCCGCCGGTGTTAGTGAAGCGGCTGCCGCCGGGTCCTTGCTCCCAACTGGCCTCGTCGGTGGACCCGTGCAGCACCGTGACCTGGGACAGCGGCACGCTGAGTTCCTCGGCCACCAGTTGGCCCAACACGGTGTAAGAGCCGGTGCCGGTATCGGGCGCGCCGGTCAGCAGCGTGACTGCCCCCTTGGCGTCGACCGCCACCGACGCGGTGGACTGGCCGTTGGCCCCCGGCGGGCGGTCGTACATCGCCACCCCGCGTCCCACATGTTTGCCCTTGGGCGTGCCCCAGCCGGCCGCCTTGGCCGCCGCTTCGAGAGTCTCCTTGCCGGCCACATGGCGCCAGCGCTCGCCCAAGGGTGCCACATCCCCTTCGTCCAAAACGTTGAGGCGGCGAAAATCCATCGGGTCCATCCCCAATTCCACCGCCATCATGTCCATGTGGGTTTCCACCGCGAAGATGGTTTGCGGCGCGCCGGGCGAACGCATGTGGCCGCGCGGCACGGTGTTGGTGTATACCCGCAGCGACTCGATCTCGATATTGGGGATACGGTAGGAGCCGCCGGCGTGATGGGCGCCATGCAGGGTGTGGGCCGGGATGAAGGAGCCGTAAGCCCCGCAATTGAACAGCGCGCGGGCGTAGCGGGCAGTGATTCGCCCCTGGGCGTCCACTCCGGTGCGGAAGATGAAATGGCCGGTGTGGCGCGGATTCCCCGCCATCAACTCCTCGGTATAGTTCATCACCATCTTGACCGGGCGGCGCGAATGGCTGGCCAGGTAGTAGCACAGCGCGGTATCCATCAGAGAGCCCTTGCCGCCGAAATCACCGCCGATCGAGACCGCGTTGACGCGCACCCGCTCGTCGGGCACGTCGAAGGCCACGGCCAGTTGATGGCGGGCTACGAAGGGCATCTTGTTGGACAGCCAGACGTCGATTTTGCCGTCGGGGCGGATTCCCACCGCGCAGGCGTGCGGCTCGATATAGCCCTGATGGACCGGCGGCACATAAAAGGTGTGCTCGAAAATCCGCGCTGCTTGGGCGAACCCGGCCTTGATATCGCCGTGCCGGTAGAAGACCTGGCTCAGAACGTTGGGGATCGGCGGGCTGATGTGTACTTCTTCATGGCCCGCCGGTGGTTTGGGATGGGCCGGCGTGCTGTCGTGCAGGATCGGCGCCCCAGGCTTCGTCGCTTCCAGCGCGTCGAAGACCGCAGGCAGCTCCTCGTATTCGACTTCGATCAGGCGCAGCGCGGCTTCGGCGATCTCCGGGGTGTCCGCTACTACTGCCGCCACCTTCTCGCCCACGAAGCGCACCTTGTCTCGCGCCAGGAGGGGGATATCCAGGTAGAAGCGACCGACACGTACGTCGGGTAGGTCGGTCCCGGTGACCACCGCATGAACCCCGGGCAGCGCACGGGCCGCCGCCGTGTTAATCGATTTGATCCGGGCGTGAGGAAAAGAGCTGCGCAGACATTTTGCCCACGCCATCCCGGGCAGGATGACGTCGGCGCTGTACAGGGTATGACCGGTAACCTTGGCGGGTCCTTCGACATGCCCCACGGCCTGCCCGATACTGACTAGACTTGCCATTCCTGCACACCTCTCTGGTTGCGGCCGAATTCCGGCGCTCTTGGGTAATTCAAACCCTCGAAAGGGCGGCACGACACGGCGGTCGGAAGCCTGCGACCCCTGACTTGGCGCTCGCTGCGGCGATACCTGCCGGCCGCTGCTTGCACGCTGCGCGCCTTACAATTCCGCAAGTTTAGCTTCGGCTAAGTTCGCCTACAATCTCTCTCTCGCGGCCGCGTGGCTGTCAAGGAAGGCCCCTTGGATGCCGACCTGTTTGAAACCTGGTAAACGAAATCGCGCCACGCCACGTCCAAGCCACCAGGATAGGGAGTGACAGCCATGATGACAGCTACGCAGGGGCTGGAACGGGACTTGGCGAACCATCACCCTTGGCGCGCGGCTAAAGCGGTTCGCGCGGGCAGAATCGGAGCGATCGTGCTGGCGCTGGCGATGGTGTTTTCGATGCTTGGATGCTACGGGCCGCCAATGGGGCCGCGGGGAACCGACACCTTGATCGGCGGCGCGCTGGGCGCGGGCGGCGGTGCGCTGCTCGGCTCCGCGGCCGGAGCGCCCGGTACGGGCGCAATCCTGGGCGGCTTGCTGGGCGCCGGCGGCGGCTATCTGGTCGGTAGCGCTCAGGCTTGGCGTCCATACTATTATCGCTATTAGCGTGGCGTCCCGCAGATAACTTCGGGCAGATAACTTCGCGGCGAGCCGCGCGTCATCTCTGACAGCCGGCTAGCGCGCGCGCTGCGTCGAAAACCTCTCGCGCGCTCCTCCACATGATTCCTCGCCTTTGATACAGGAGTTGCGATGGGCGCGCTTTTTTGCGCAAGAAGAGGCTGAAATCTGCGCCGCGCCCATTTTTCTTCCGCCGGACACTGGGTCCTGGAAACGCAAAAACCCAGGCGCAATCAAAAAAAATTCTGGGAGGGCAAATCAGGGGCTTGACCGGACCGGGCAAGAGCGATATTGAGAATTAGTCTCAATTGAGATTAGCTTTCAGTATCACGAGAAGGACGCCTAAGCCAATGTCCCGTTTATGCTTGCTGCTGACGATGCTTGCCATGGTGGCCGCGATTCCCGCTGCTCGGGCGGCCGCGCAAGACGGAAGTTCAGGCCCGATCCAATTGCGCTATGACCATCACAGCTTCAACCCGCTGACGGTCGACGTGCCTGCGGGCCGTCCATTAATAATCAAAGTGATGAACGACAGCAGGGAGACGATCGAGTTTGAGAGCTTCAAGCTCAATCGCGAACGAGCGATCGAGCCGGGCCAGGCGATCAGCGTGCGGATCCCGGCCTTGAGCTCGGGCAAATACGATTTTTACGACGATTTTCATCAGGACGTGCCGCAGGGGACGATAGTCGCCCGCTAAATCCATACAGAAATCAAGCAGGCCTGGGCGCGCGATGGACAGGGTAGGGATCCTCGCCGCGATTGCACTGCCGGCCGCCATCCTATCGGCATCGGCGCGTCTGGCCGGAGCAGGGGGCGTGCCTGCGCCCACGTCCGCCCTGCAGGCGCCGGCGCCGGTGCAGGCGATTTTGGAGCAGGCCTGCTACGACTGTCATTCCGATCGCACGCGGTGGCCCTGGTATAGCGCAGTAGCGCCGTTATCGTGGCTGATCGAGCGCGACGTACGCCTGGGGCGCCAGCAACTGAATTTCTCGCGCTGGGGCAGCTACTATCCCGTCACGCGCCGGCACAAGTTGCAGTGGATTGGGCGGGTCGTGCGCAGCGCCCGGATGCCGCCCAAAAGCTATCTCTTCATGCATCCGCAGGGCCGCCTGAGTCCCGCCGACCGCGCCCAAATTGAGCGCTGGGTCACCTCCGCGCTGGCCGCCGAGCCCAAGAAGTAAAGGCGGAAGGAGCGAGAGGTTCGGGATGCGTTCGTACGGCCACCTGTTGAGTCTGGTAGTGGCACTGATGCTCTGGGGAGTCTGGTTCAGCCCGGCCCTGGCGCAGGTCGATCCCTGGGAGTTCGAGGTCTATCCCTACGCCACCACCCCGCGCGGCGTGCTTGAGCTGGAAGCCGACAACGCGGTGTCTATCAAGGGGCACAACCAGGGCGGCGAAGGCACCGCCGCGGGTACCTTTCCCAGCCAATCGATGTGGTACAACCAGTACGAGTTCACTTACGGCCTGACCGATCGGATCGAAGCCGCGGCCTACCTCAATTTTGCGCTCCCGCGCGGCGAAGGCTTTTGGTACGCGGGTTCCAAATATCGCTTGCGCGGGCGCTTATTCGACGAAGGCGTGCTGCCGGTGGATCTGGGTTGGTACGCCGAGCTGGAATGGCATAAGACCCCGCAATTCGACAACGATCAGTTGGAGTTGGAATTGAGACCGATCGCGGAGAAGGATCTGGGACGGTTCTCGTTGGTGGTCGATCCGATATTTGAAAAGACCATCGCGGGCGCTGACCGCAACCGCGGCTTCGATTTCGGCTACGCCAGCGGGCTTTACTATCGCTGGTCGCGCTACTTGTCGCCGGGACTGGAGTTTTACGGCGCTCCGGGGCTGATGGATGACACGCCGGCGCTGCCGATGCAGCAGCATTACGTCTTCCCCGTGCTGTGGGGCGAACTGGATCGGATTGAATACAACGTCGGGCCGGGAATTGGGCTGACCGGCGGTTCGGATCAACTGATTTTCAAGTTTAATCTGGAATTCGAGAAATTCATCGGCGCCCTCTTTGGTCCGTCCTCCGACACCGGCTGGTTTTTCTAGTTATACGCGGCCGATTCGTCTGGTAATTGACACTAGGACGAGTAATTTCGGCCAGTGGCCCGAAATTCATGGTGTACTAAGTCCATGCCGAAGATAGCGAAGTGCCCGGCGCCAGGCTGTGAAGAGATCCTGGCGCTGCGATTCGTCGTCGAAGCGGGTATGTCGACCACCGGTGGATGGAAGCGCAAGCCTGAGGCGGTGCTCCGGAGATTTGTGGGAACATGTCCGGATCACGGTGAGCAGATCGTGGTACTCGACGGCCACCATGTAAATAGCCAAGGCATTCAGTTTGACGCCCCTGAACTGTGGCGGCAGGTCGCCTTGTCAGCGATGATGCACGCTGCACCCCCGCAGGCGGCCCCGGGTCTGCGCGCCTTGGTTGAGCTGGCGAAACGTCGCCCTTAATTGAGGCTAAGGCGCCTAAGTCCGAGCGCGAGTAGCTAGTCGGTTACCTTGATGCCCAAGGCGTCCTCGAAGGCGCGCGTCACCTCCGGCGGCTGGCCGGTCTGGAAAGGATAGGCGCGGCGGTTACCCAAGGCCTTGACCCGTGCCTCATACTCCTCGCGGGTTGGCCCATTCTCATGGTAATCGCGCTCGGCGATCGGCAGCCGGACGCGACGATTGGTCTCGATATCGCGAATGATCGCCTTGGGATCGTCGCCGCGCTTGATCGCCTCGATATCGCTCTGAAAGCGCTTGCGAATCGCCAGGACGCCCACGTCGCTGGCCCCCAGATGTTCCTGAGTGCGGTCGGCGATCGTTCCTTGCCCCACCCAGGCAATGAAATCCTGGTTCATGATGTGAGTGGAAATCCACCGCCCGGTACGCGGGTCCTTAATCGGGCCGTGCCAGTATGGAATCTTTTCTTGAACGTAGGGATGGCGATCGCGAGGCACCGGATCGAAGCACCAGGTGACACTAAAAGTATTCTCGTCGTCCACCGGCACCCGCCATTCGAAATGGCCGCCGGTAAAGAGCGCATTGGGCCACAGGCAGACCCTCCCGATGGTCCACAGCGGATGGTCTTCGCCGGCGCCCTCGCGGATGCGCCGGTAGCTGAAGCCGTAGTCGAACTCGTCGAAAGCGATCCTCAGGTGGCGAGGGGCGACGCCGGCCTGATGGCGCAGTTTCTTGCCCCAGTTGTCGTGCATCCACTCAAAGTGGACCGGGTCGATCGAATTCTCCTGGCATTGAAACCAGTTGCAAGGGATGTCGGCGTATACGATCTGGCGAAAGCCGTTGCTCCAGGTGAAAGGCTCCCAGTTGGGAACCAGGGGCGCCGGCTGCGGTCCCATGTAGGCCCACACCAGGCCGGCCCGCGGCGCGGCCAGATAATGCTTGATATTGATCTTTTCCTTGAAATGGCTGTTGGGATCGGCCTGCTCCTCGTAAGGCTGGGCGACACAGTGGCCCTGGGCGTCGAAAGCCCAGCCGTGATAGTTGCAGCGCAAGCCGCATTCTTCCACCCAGCCGTAGGACAGGTCGGCGCGACGATGGGGGCAATGGCGATCGAGCAGGCCGTAATTGCCCTGCTGATCGCGAAAGAGCACCAAATCCTCGCCCATCAGCCGTACCGCCTTGACCGGATTGTCTTCCATCTCGGTGACCGCCGCGATCGGATGCCAGTAGCGGCGCATCAGTTCGCCCATCGGAGTTCCGGGGCCGACCTGGGTGAAGATCCGGTTGGCGGCTTCGCTCAGCATCGAGATTCCTCCTGTGCGACCTTGGCGCGTCGCGGCTTTCCTTTGGAAAGCCTAGCTTCTATGATGCTCGGGTCAAGAGCGCAAATTCAGCCCTGGGAGGCGGTTCGATGGCCAGTTCAGCGCCGCATAATCCCCCATTTCGCGCCGAGCATGTCGGCAGTTTCCTGCGTCCGCCCCATCTGTTGGCGGCGCGCGAGGAGTTCAAGGCGGGGCAGATGAACGCCGCCCGCCTGCGCGCGCTGGAGGACGAGGCGATCGCCAAGGTAATCGCCTACCAGGAAGAGCTGGGCTTGCAATCGATAACCGACGGCGAATATCGACGCGAGGTATTCTACGCTGATTTCTATGCCCGCGGCCTGGGCGGCATCGCGATGAGCCACGATCCCGAGATCGATCAGACCTTTTTTATCGACACCAGCGGCAAGAAGATTCCTATTCCGCAGCCGGTGGTCAACGGGCGGATGCGCTGGCATGGGCCAATCCACGTCGATGACTTCAATTTTATTCGCGCACACACCAAGCGCATGCCCAAGATCACGATCCCCTCGCCGACCATCATCCATCTGCGCGCCAGCCGCAAAAACATCAGCCGCGAGGTTTATCCCGAGATCGAGCTGTTCTGGGCGGATATCGTCGACGCCTTCCAAAAGGAGTTGAAGGCGCTGGCGGCGGCGGGCTGCAGCTACGTGCAGATGGACGAAACCACGCTGTGCGCCTTGAGCGATCCGGCCGGTTGGGAGCGGCTGCGCCGGCGCGGCGAAGACGCTCACAAGCTGCTATACGAAGTGTATCCGGCGATAATCAACCGCGCGCTGGAGGGCCGCCCGTCCCAGATCCATCTGGCGCTCCATCTGTGTCGCGGCAACAATCTCAGCTCCTGGACCTCCGAAGGCGGTTACGATCCGTTCGCCGAGATGCTCTTCAACCGGCTCAACGTCGATTCCTACTTCCTGGAATACGATACCCCGCGCGCCGGCAGTTTCGAGCCGCTGCGCCAGGTGCCCAAGCACAAGACGGTGGTGCTCGGACTGGTTTCGACCAAGTTTCCCGAGTTGGAATCCAAGGACGACCTCAAGCGCCGAATCGAAGAAGCGGGCCGCTATATCGATCTCGATCAGTGCGCGTTGAGTCCGCAATGCGGCTTTGCGAGCACCATCCCCGGCAATCTCATAACACCCGAACAGCAGAGTGCCAAACTGCGCCTGGTAATCGAGACCGCGCGCGAGGTCTGGGGCTAGTCGCGCAGGCGTGAGGGGGGCGAAGCAGGCGAATCGCGGCTTGGCGGCGCGCCGGCGTGGCAGACGGAGGGACTCGAAGGTCCGTTCCACCTGCCATGCCGGCCACGCTATCTGTGACAACAGCCCCGGGACTACAGACCGCACTTCGCAGAATCGAAGGAGGGTAATTCCTCGGCGCCTCAGCCCGCGCGGAGCGGGCCGGGAGAGCTACCTCGCGGTTTTGAGCAGTTCGTCAAAGTCGACGCTGGCTTGTTCGGGAAGAGTCACGGCCACCCGCTGTCCGCCCGGCAGCATGATTTGCAGGTTTACGCCCTGGGGGAACGCAACCTGAAACTTTCCCTCGCGATCCGCAACCGCTTCCTTGGTAACCGCATCGATGAACGCCTCGCCCAGCATCTGGGTGTCGCACAAAAAAGCGATCTTGCGCCCCTCGGCGGCTTTTCCACCCGGTTCACGCAGGGTGCCTTTGATGGTGATATCAGGCATGGTGTTTTCACCCTCCTTTCCGTGCCCGCCTTTTATCATGGATTAACACACTCAACAACGCTGGCGATGTAACTACTGGGCGCGGTTGGTCCGCGATAGTTTACCAGTCGTAGCCGGGACCGCTCCCATTTCGAACGGCGGAAGTCGAAGCCGCCAAGGTAGGCAGGCTGGCGGCAGTCTGAACCGCATCGGAGGCGACGATCAGACCGGCATGGTTGAGGATCAGCGGAGCCAGCGCGCCGGCGTGCGCCATCACGATGGGTGCGGCCGGAAGCGCGACGCAGCCGGCGCAGCCCAGGGCCAAAGCCGTCGCCAGAGCGGCCAGCGCCTGACCCTGCCAGGGCACCTGCGCCATTTTGCGAGCTCAGGCGGCGCGGGCGATGGCGCCGTGCGGCCCGACTCCGGCGGCTTTGAGCGCCTCGCCGGTCCGCCGGCATTTGGCTGCTTTCGGCGCCACCAGGGGTGGTCGAACCGCGGCGTAGGGAAAGCGTCCCAGGATGGTAAGCGCGACCTTCATCCGATTGTGCGTGTGCACCGGCGGGCCTCCGTGCGACGAACCTACCATCCGCCCGGCCCGAGGGTCTATCGGCCCACCAATCAGCGGGCGGCTGCGCGCGCCTGCGAGGCCTGCACAAGGGCGTCGGCTATCTGCCTACTCATTTGTCCCAGCGCCTGGCTGAGCGCCGCGGCCTGGGCGCTGGCCGCATCGGAATCGGCTGCGACCGTGAGCGCGCTGTGCCCCTGGCGAACCATCTGCCCGGCCTGATTGCTGATGTTCCACTGAGCGTCGAGCAGACATTGCCCGCGCGTGTCGCACTGGAAGTTGCTGGCGTTGATCGCCACAGCATAATCGACGTGGGTGCTGCTATACCAGGGGTAGTTGACCATCCGGACCCGGCCCAGCAACTGCGCCAGGTTTTCGTTCAGCACCGAGCGCACGGCGGCATTGAGCGGTTCAGCCCACAGGTCGTTAGCGGCGATGTTCAGCCGGTTGGCATCGACCCGGGTGACCATCTCACGTCGGTCCAGATAGTCGGGCAGATGGATCTCGCCTAGTCCAATAGTCAGTCCCGTGCCGAGGGCCGGCGGTGTAGGGCCGGCGGCGACGGGGGTGAGAATGTAATAGCTGGTGCGGTCGGGCACCGGGGCCAGCAGCGATGTACAAGCGGCCAAGGAGACCAGCAGGCCCAGGCCGAGTAGTGGTAGATAGTGACGAGCTGTGTTCATTGTGTTCCGGCGGCTCGCCCGCGTAACAGGGCGCTGGGGTTACGTTGTAGGTAATCGGCCAGTTGCTGGGTTGCCGCGGCGGCGGCCGACAGATCGCGCAAGGTCTTGAGCAGTTGGTAATTGAGCGGCGAGCCCGGCTGGGTAACCACCCCCAGTTGAGCGAAAGTCAGACGCGCCTGATCGAGAGTCTGGGTCGCGGCCTGGCTGGTCTGGCGCAGGCTGGTGCTCATCGTCTCCGATTGACCGCGCAGATCGCGCGCCAACAGGCTGAATTGCGAGGTCATCTGATCCAGCTTGCGCGTGCTCTCGTTCAAGTTGCGCATGGTCTGCGGCAGCGCCGCGAGAGTTTGTTGCAGTCCAGGCTCGTTGAGCAGACGGTTGGCGCCCTGCAAGGTGCCGGTCAAGGCTTCGGTCAGGTGGGTGATGTTGACTTCGTCCAACTGGCCGACCAGCCGGCTCAGCGCGGACTGGGCCTTCTGATATTCGGTCTGGACGGTGGGGATCTCGGTATAAACCGAGGGCTGGGGCAGCACAAAATGAGGCTTGCTGCCGGGCTTCATGTCCAGGGCGACATAGAGCATCCCGGTGACCAGGCTTTCGGTCGCCAACTGGCCGCGCAGCCCCCTGGCAACCAGGTCTTTGATCGTGCGCCGCGGGTTCTCGATGCGCAGGCCGTGACTGAGGATGCGGTTTTCGTTGAGTTCGATGATTACCGGGATGGTGATGTTGAAAAGCTGGGTACGATGGTTCTGGCCGGGCTCGTCCAAGGTCAGCAGGATGCGCGAGACCGAGCCTATCTCGACCCCGCGAAACTTCACCGGCGCCCCCACCCGCAGGCCGTTGACGTCGCCGGAAAAAAACAGCACGCAGCGAAAGGTCTTGGTGAACAGGCGGCCCGAGGCCAGAATCACGACCGCGCTGGCCGCGATCGCGATTGCGCCCAGAACAAAGAGCCCCACCAAGGTGGGACTGACGTGTTTACCCATCGCTTGAATCCATGGTTTAGCGCGCTCCGCGGGTTAGAAAGGTCAGCACTTGCGGATTGGGCGGATGGGCCAGCAGCTCCTTGGGCGGGCCGCTGGCGGTCATCGCGCGTTGATCGACGTCCAAAAAGATGGAGTTGCTGCCAATCGCGAAAATGCTCGCTAGATCGTGACTGACTACTATGACCGTCGCACCCAGATTGTCACGCATGGCCAGGATCAGGTCGTCCAGCCGCCGCGCGCTGACCGGGTCCAGGCCCGAGGAGGGCTCGTCGAAGAAGAGAAATTCCGGATCCAGGGCGATAGCTCGCGCCAGTCCGGCCCGCTTCTGCATCCCGCCGCTTATTTCCGAGGGATAGTAATCCTCGAAGCCGCGCAGCCCCACCAGCGCCAGCTTGAGCGCGGCCACCTCGCGAATCTCGTCCGGCTTCAAATCGGTGAATTCGGCCAGCGGCAGGCCGATATTTTCGGCCAAGGTCAACGAACTCCACAGCGCCGATCCCTGGTAGAGGATTCCGACCCGGCGCAGGATTTGACGGCGGCCTTCGGCGTCGGCATGGACGAAATCGGCCTGGCCGTAGAAAATCTCTCCGTGGCGGGTTGGGTTCAAGCCGATTAGATGGCGCAGCAGGGTGCTTTTGCCCGAGCCGCTGCCGCCCATGATGATGAATACGTCACCCCGGCGCACGGTAAAGTCAATCCCGCCCATGACCACATAATCGCCGTAAGCCAGGACCAGGTCGCGCACCGTAATCATCGGTGCGCCGTCGGCCGGCGGCGCGGATGGTTGCACTGCGGGGCTGGATGCGGGTTTCAGCGCCATCCTCAGATACCCAACAGGTTGAAGACGAAGGCAAATAGCCCGCAGGCGCAGACTACCAGCACGATGCCCATGACCACGGCGCGGGTGGCGGCATCGCCCACCGCCGAACTGCTGGTGCCACATTCGAACCCGCGCAAGCAGCCGGCCAATCCCACCAGCACGCCGTAAACCACGCTCTTGAACAACCCACCCAAGAGCATCGTCATGGTGACCGCGCCCTCGGTTTCTTTCAGGTAGGCGGTGAACGACAGATGGAGCAGGGAGGTGCCGATGGTGGCTCCGCCCAGGATGCCGACCAGGTCGGAGTAGAGACACAACAGTGGCATCATCAGGATCAGTCCCATCATCCGCGGCAAAACCAGAAACTCCACCGGCGACACGCCCATGGTCTGGAAGGCGTCGATCTCCTGGGAGACTTTCATGCTGCCCAGTTGCGCGGCAAAGGAGGCGCCGGTGCGACCGGCCATGATGATCGCCGTCATCATCGCGCCCATCTCCCGCACCATCGCAATCCCGACCAGGTCGGCCACGAAAATCGCGGCTCCGAACTGCTGCAGTTGGATCGCGCCCATGAAGGCCAGAATGATCCCGACCAGGTAGCTGATCAGGGTGACGATTCCCAGCGCGTGCACGCCGCAGTCCTGGATCGCCAGCATCAGGTCGATTCGCCGCCAGCGCCCTCGCGCGGTTATCCAATGCCAGAAGGCAATGGAAACCTGGCCTAGAAAATTAAGCGACTGGTTCCAGTTTCGACCATACTCGATACCCCATAAGCCCAACCGCTGCAGAAACGGGGGCGGCTTGCGCGAGGCGGCGGCCGAAGCCTTCTCGGGCACCGCCTGTGCCGTTTCCATCATCCGGCGCAGACCCTCGGGCAGCGCGCTGAGGTCCAAGGCGGCTCCGGCCTGCCGGCAGCGGTCTGCCACCCGCAGCAGGAAGGTCAGGATGCTGCTGTCCCAGCTCGTCACTTCGGCCGCGACTACCACGCGGGCTGGTTGGCGCAGTTCGGCCAGATGCTGGCCCAGTTCCTCGGCCGAGGGCATGCCGTGATGCAAGTGCCACGCGCCCGAGAGCTGCATCAGCAGGGTGCTATCGTCACGCCGCTGCATAGCAACAAGCGCGTTTGGTGTGGGCAAAGTCGCGGCAGTCATGGACCAGCGTTCTTAACTATGTAGCCTATTGGCGGGGCGGCCGTAAGTAGGAGGGCGCTCAAAGGCCTCTTTTTCGACGTTATTTCGACACTATCCAGCCATTTTGCCCCTGTCGGGCGCAAGACCGAGCTTGGCGGGGATGGTTTCAAGCTCGCGCGAGCTGGGCGCGGTTGGCGCACCAGCGGGGCAAGCGCCCGGCCAGCCCCTCGCGCAGATTGTCCACCGCCATCTCGGCCATCTTCCGGCGTGTCGTCACCGAGGCGCTGCCGATATGGGGCGTGATCACGACGTTTGGGAAGCTCAGCAGCGGACTTGCGGCATCCAACGGCTCGGGTGCCGTGACATCCAAGCCCGCGCCGCCCAGATGGCCGTCGGCCAGGGCCTTGACCAACGCGGCTTCGTCGATCTCTTCACCTCTCGCGGTATTGATCAGGATGGCGCCGGGTTTCATCAAGGCAAATTGCGCGGGGCCGATTAGCCCCCGCGTGGCCGCAGTCAGCGGAGCGTGGAGGGAAATAAAATCGGCTCTCTGCAACAACTCGCTCAAGGGTAGGAACTCGGCTGGTTGCGGCAGCTCCACCGGCGCAGGATTGCTGTAAAGCAGGCGCATCCCGAAGCCGTGCGCGCGGCGCGCCATCGCGGCCCCGATTTTGCCCATCCCGACGATGCCCAAGCTGGCTCCATACAGATCGCGCCCAAGCAGAATGTCCGGTCCCCAGGAGCGCCATTTTCCGGCTCGCACGTGCCGATCCGCCTCGACCACGCGCCGAGCCACCGCGATCAGCAAGGCAAAAGCCAATTCGGCGGTGGTTTCGGTCAGCACGCCGGGAGTATGGCCCACCGCGATATTGCGAGCGGAAGCGGCGGCCAGATCGATATTGTCGGTTCCTACCGCCATCTGGCTGAGCGCGCGCAGATGGGGCGCCGCGCGCAAAACTTCCGCATCTAGCCGATCGGTTACCATCGTCAGCGCCCCTTGCGCCATCGCTAGATGGTCCCGCAACGCGGCGGGCGGGGGTGGAAGCGGATCGGGCCATAGATCGACCTGGGCGAATTGGGCCAACTGGGTCAGGGCCGAGGGCGCGATCGCGCGAGTCACGAACACGCGCGGCAAGGCGGTAGTCATCGGGGCTGACATAGCATGAGGCGCATCGGCTGTCACTTTATGTCGGCCGCAATCGAGCACTTAACAAGCCGCGCCGGCGCGCCGATAATGACGGAAGCGCAGCCACGATGGAGGTGAAGAAATCGCCAAGCGTTGCGTCCTCAAAGCGGTGGCCTGATGCTCCTGAATATCGCCGCCGAAGTCGCTCGTCTTCAGCGGCAACGGCCACGGCGTGCAGGCCGAAGTGGGTAGGATGCTGGCCTTGGATCGTGAAGTTCCCCATGGCGTGGAGGCGGTCGAGGAATCGACTTTCTTGCTGATGACCGCGATCGGCTGAAACCCGCGCGAGGGCAATGGTTTGACCGCTGCCTCCGCCGCGGGCTATGGGAAACAAACGGCGGGCGATGAGTCAGAGCATCTGCCGGGTTTGTCGATGCATTTCATATATGAGAGCGCGCCTGCGCGAGTAGTTTTTTTTGCTGGGGCGTTGTCCCAGCTTCCCGCCGAAGTCGAGCGTTTGGGCCGACGCGCCTTGATCCTATCTACCCCAGGCCATCGCCAGCTTGCCGACGACGTCGCCCGCAGTTTGGGCGCACGCAGCGCCGGCGTCTTCGCCGGCGCCATGATGCACGTTCCGATTCAAACCGCTCAGGCTGGCCGCTTGGCGGCGCGCGATCTGAAGGCCGACTGCCTGGTCGCGATCGGGGGCGGCTCGACCACCGGGCTGGCCAAGGCGATCGCGCTGGAGCTGGAGTTGCCGATTCTGGCGGTGCCGACCACTTACGCCGGCTCCGAGCTGACCGCGATCTGGGGGCTTACGGAAAACAGCCGCAAGCGTACCGGGGTAGATCCGCGCGTGCGGCCAAAAACCGTGCTGTACGATCCCGAGCTGACGGCAGGATTACCCTTTGCGCTCTCACTTACCAGCGCGATCAACGCCGTGGCGCACTGCGTGGAGGCCCTTTATGCCCAGCAGGCCAATCCCGCGCTCGCGGCGATCGCCGAGGAAGGCATCAGGCTGATAGCGGCCAGTCTGCCGATATTGGCGCTAAAAGGAGTCGACCCGACGGCGCGCGAGCGGCTGCTGTGCGGTGCGTGGTTGGGAGGAATTGCCTTGGATGGCGGCGGTGGCGCCCTGCACCATAAGCTGTGCCATACCTTGGGCGGAAGCTTCAATTTGCCTCACGCCGAAACCCATACCGTGGTGCTGCCCCACGCGCTTGCCTACAACGCTCCGGCCGTGCCCGAGGCGATCGCGCGAATCGGGCGTGCGCTGGAGAGCAACGCGCCGGCGGGCGCGCTTTACGATCTGATCGCGAAGCTGGGCGGTCCAACTTCGCTGCGCGAGCTTGGGATGCGCGCGGAAGACCTCGAGCCAGCCGTCGAGCTGGCGCTGCAAAATCCCTATTACAATCCTCGCCCGATTACGCGCGACGGGGTGCGCGCGCTGCTCCAGGCGGCTTTCGAGGGCCGCCGTCCAACCGCGACTTAGTCGCCCCAGCCGCGCCGGTGTTTAGAGAAGAGCTTTGACAGCAGGAGGAGTCTGGTGGCGCAACTAACCGATCGCAATATCACTCAGGTGGTCCTGTCGCGTTTCGGCCAGCAGCTCGATGCGCGCTTTCAGCGCGTGATCACCAGCCTGATCGAGCATCTGCACGACTTTGTTCGCGACGTGGATCTGACCAATGAGGAATGGCGCCGCGCGATCCAGTTCCTGACCGCGACCGGCCATATCACCGATGACAAGCGGCAGGAATTCGTGCTTCTGTCCGATACCTTGGGCGTAAGCGCGCTGATCGATTTGCTGGCCCATGGCAAGCGCGCCGCGGGGGCCACCCAGAGCAGCCTGCTGGGCCCCTTTTATGTCGAAGGCGCTCCGGAGTTGGAGCTGGGCGCCAACATCGCCCATACATCCGGCGATCCGATCGTGGTGCGGGGTCAGGTCACCGCGGTTGACGGCGGGCCGCTGTCCGGAGTGCTGCTCGACGTCTGGCAGGCCGATCCGCGCGGCTTCTACGACGTCCAGGACCCGACCCAACCAGCGATGAACCTGCGCGGCAAATTCCGCACCGATGCCCAGGGCCGCTATCATTTTCGCTCAATCAAACCTAAGAGCTATCCGGTCCCTCACGACGGCCCGGTGGGAGAATTGCTGCGCGCCCAGGGCCGCCATCCTTTCCGCCCGGCCCATATCCATTTCATCCTGTCGGCGCCCGGCTACCACACCCTTGTCACCGCGCTCTATATCGCGGGCGACGAGTACCTGGAATCGGACGCGGTGTTCGGCGCGCGCGACCCCCTGGTGGTGAGTTATCGACCCAATACGGCAGGTGAAGCGCAGGAGCCGCGCGAGATGATTGGCTTCGATTTCAAGCTGGCGCCGCTTAGGCCCTGAGCGCGCCCCAGTTACTAGCGCGCGCGCAGCCAAGCCTCGACATCGCCCTCGACCGTGGTGCCCTTGAAGAAATCGCGGTTGGTCGAGGTCCAGAAGGCAACCGCGTTGTCGAACAGGAATTGACGCAGCTCGTCTTCGTCGATAAGGCCGTGCTCGACCAGTTCGTAAGCTTCTTCCAGCACCTCGCTCATGTCGGGAACGTCCCAATGGCCGATGTCCGAGCCATACAGCGCCTTGAGGCGGGCCTGAAAGGGTGTCCCCATGGGACGAAAGGCCAAAGCATTGAGCGGGTCGTCGCCTTCGCAGCCGAAGTAGAACTGGTTGACGAAAATGTCGCGCAGCTCCTGAGGCGAGGTAATTCCGCTGGGCGCCCATTCGTCGGTCAGAGAGGCGTCCTCGCCGACGTACATCCGGCTGATCAGGGCGTCCAGGATCTGGTCTTCGTGTCCCTGGGTGAAGCGGCCACCGGCGCGTACCACTTCGCGTTTTAGCAGGGCGCGGTCGATCCGGTTGGGATCGTAGAGCGCGACCGCCTGGCCATTGCGTTTTTGCCAATGGCCGATCGCATCGGAGTACAGCGCGCGCGCCCAAGCCATTCCGCCCTCCAGAAAAGCGAAGGTCAGCTTGGGAAAGCGCTTGGGCACCCCGCCCATCAGCAGGCCGCGGCAGATAGCGTCGGCACTGGCGCCGAAGTTGCCCAGATGGTTATGCACGTAGTTGGTGACCGATTGGCGCGCGCCCCAGCCGTAGCCCAGCGAATGAAAGGTGGGCGACACCCCCAGCTCCACGCACTTGGCCCAGAACGGATCGTAATCGTATTCGGAATCCAACCCGTAGGTGTCCATCCAATAGGCCCATTGGCCGGCGCCGGGGTAGCGTCGCTCGACCGCCGGAATCGGCCGCTTGATGTAACTGGGCACCATGATGGCCTTGAATTTCAGTTCCTTGACCGCGTACTCCAGCTCCTGCAGCGCTTCCTGCGGGGTGTACATCGGGATGCCTGCCACCGGGGTCAACCGATCGCTGAACTCGGCGAACATCTCGGCCTTCATCAGATTGTGCGCGCGCACTGCGGCTTGGCGCACCTCGTCATCGGCTACGCCTTCGATCTGAAAGCCTAAAGTCGGGTAGATCACCGCGTGATCCAGCCCCATTTCGTCCAACCGTTCGTAGGTCAAACGGGGCAAAATAGCGGTGGCCAGGTCGCGCGTGTTGGCAGCCGCGACCCCGCGCCAGGTCGGGCGTAGCTCGCGGAGCTGGCGCCGCTGGGCCGGCGAATTTTCCCGCCAATGGGAACTGGTGTGGCCGCTATCGAAAGCCCGCCGATAGCGCTCCACCATGGTCGGACCGGCCACCCGCTCGAGATAGTCAAAGAACACCAGCCCCATCTCGAAGGTGTGGCCGTCCGAATCGATTACCGGGTACTTCAGCCGCGCCCGGATCGCGGCCGATTTGGAGGCCTGATTTGCCGAAGCCATCAAACCAAGCTCCGTCGCGCTCAGGCCTGATGGGGTGCGGCCGCGCGCCGCGGTCCGTCCATGATCTTGCGCACAAAGGCCATTTCCTCGGGCTTGAGAGCTCCGAAGCTGTCCTGATTCTGGTGTTTGAGTTCGCGATCCTCCGCGGTCAGCTCGCGCACCGTCGCACAGTATTCCAGCAATAGGCCGTTGGGGTCGCGGAAATAGATCGATCGGGCCCAGTTGTGGTCGATAACCGGCGTTACCTCGATGCCCTTGGCTATCAACTCCTCGCGCCGTTTTTTGAGGGCCTCCAGCGAATCCATCGCCATGGCGAAATGATAGAAGGCGCCAGGCAGATTTTGCGCGCTGTTGATGTCGGTAGCGTATTCCTCGGGCACTCCGGGCAGCCGTTCCGGACACATGAAGGCGAAATAGCAGCCGCCGCCGCTATCGAGGAAGACGTGCTTGATGCGCCCGCCCTGCTTGGGCTCCAGGATATCCTGGAAGGCGATCTGCCACCCCAGCTTTTTGGTGTAGAACTCGATCGTCCCCTCGAAATCGAGGGTCGAAAGACCGATATGATGCATTCCTGGCATGGCGCGCCTCCAAGGTTGGGATCATTGGACCGATAACACGCCGCCCGCGCACCCGTCAATCGCTCTTCGATTTGGGTCGCAGGCCGTCAAGCTGACTTTCGGTTTTGCCCAAGCAGCGTCGGGTCGAGCAGCCGCGGGCGTTGGCCGGGAACTGGATTGGCGACCGCCTCCTCCAGGCTGGGCGCGCCGCGCCATTGATCGGCTGGCCGCACCCACTGGTCGCTACCGACCTGATCCACGCCCCAGTATATCTCCAGGTTGTGGCCGTCGGGGTCCAGGAACTCCACCGCGATTTGCGCTCCGGCTCGCCGCCGGCCTTCAAACACGATCGGCACTTGATGGCGGCGCAAATGATCGCGGGCGCGGAAGACTTCATCCAGGGTGGCGACCTCAAAGGCGAAATGGTGCAACTCGTGCCGCTCCCCGGGACCTGGCGCGCCGCCTACCAGCGCAATCCCATGATGGTCGGTGTTGAAGCGCATGAAGACCATACCGTCAGGCGCCAGCTCCTCGGAGTATACATCGGAGATTTTCATCCCCAGCACTTCGGTATAAAAACGCGCGGAACGCTCCAGGTCGGTTACCCGCAAGACCACGTGACCAATCTTTTGAAGGTCGAAAGGTTGGGCTTGCGAGGCCGTCAATCGCTTGATTTTGTCAACCTCGACCATGATGGCTCGTCTCCGCTTGGAAGCTTGATCAAACCGCCGGCCTGCCAAAGCGGCAGCGGGCGGTTTGTGCCACGCCATTATGCAGCCCTAACATTGGCCGGGGCAAATGGCGCCGGGCCTGGCCTAACGATGCAGCGCGAGGGCAAAGCCATGAAAGCGATCGTGATTCGCGAGTTTGGACCACCCGAAGTGATGCGGCTGGAAGAAGTGCCCACCCCGGTTCCGGGAGCGCACGACGTGCTGATCGAAGTTCATGCGGTCTCGGTCAATCAGACCCTCGATCTGATCGCGCGCTCCGGCAGATACCCGGTCCCCATCGGCTTGCCCCATGTCCTGGGAGTCGATCCCTCCGGAGTGATCGTGGCCGTGGGCGCCCAGGTTGGCATGCGCCAGGTCGGCGATCGGGTCGTGGTTTCTTCGCGCTTGAGTCGCCCCGACCAACCTCCGCGCCTGCTTGGCGTGCACGAATGGGGTGGCTATGCGCAGTACGTCGCGGTGCCCGCCGTCAACACCTACCTGGTGCCCGACGCAATCGATTTCCCCACCGCAACCGTGGTGGCTCGCCACGCGCCGCTGGCCTTTGGCCTGTTGCGCGACGAGGCACGGCTCCAGCCCGGCCAATGGGTACTAGTGATGGGTGCAGCCGGCGGTCTGGGCAGCGCCGGCGTGCAAGTGGCGAAGCACCTGGGCGCGCGAGTGATCGCCGCGGCGGGCGCTCAGGAGCGGGTAGCCTCGGCCATCGCCCTGGGCGCCGACCACGGCATCAACTATCGGGCTGAGGAGCTGACCGTTCGGGTGCGCGAGCTGACCGGCGGTCGCGGAGTCGATGTGGTTTTCGAAAATATCGGAGCGGCCGACCTCTTTCCCCAGGCCTTGGCCAGCCTGGCGCGCGACGGTCGGCTGGTCACCGCCGGCAGCCATGGCGGCGGGATTGTGCCGCTCGACGTGAGCCGACTCTATATGCAAAACCTGACCGTCATTGGATCGACCCGCCAGAACCCCGCCGATATCGAGCTAAGCCTGCAAATCGCGGCGCGAGGGCACTACCGTGTCCTGATCGATCGAGTCATGCCGCTGGCGCAAGCAATCGAGGCGCACCGTTGGGTTGAGGGGCGGACTGGGCTGGGTAAAGTGGTGCTCGTTCCGCACAGCTCCAGCAATAGGAGCGGGAGCTGACTCAGGGCTGGCGTGCTTGAGTTTGGTCCAGGATGGGCTGCGGGCGCTTGAGCGCTTGGGCGCGTGCTCGTCGGATGGCGGCCAGTTGCTCCAGCGCCGATGGCGCAGGGGGGATGGCCGCGACGCGCGGGCGCGTGGAACGACGCCGTGGGGCGGTGGCCGGATGGTCGGTTGGGCGCGACGCAGGCGGCATCACGCCCAGCAGGTAGGCCCACAGTACGCGGCGCACGTAGGTGCGAGTTTCCTGATAGGGCGGAATCCCGCCATATTTCGCAACCGCCGCGGGCCCCGCGTTATAGGCGGCTAAAATTTCAGGCAAATTGGCTTGGCCAGGAAGCGTGACTTGCGCCCACGAGTGCAACTCGACCAGGAAGCGGGCCGCGCCCAGGACGCTTTGCACCGGATCGAACGGATCGCGCACTGCGTAGCGCTCCGCGGTCCGCGGCATAAGCTGCATCAGCCCTTGCGCGCCTTTGGGCGAGACCGCGGCGGGATCGTTGGCTGACTCCACCTGCGCGATTGCAGCCAGCAAACCCGGGTCGATCCCGTACATCCGTCCCACGGCCTGATAGAGTCGCGCCATCTCCAGCGGGCTCCACGAGCCACCGTCCGCGCTGGCGCTACCAACCCACAAAAGCGCCAGAAGAAAGAGCGCCAGGATAAGCCGACCGCTGGCGAACGGTCCGGGCCAGGTTAGTCGACAGCCGCCAGGCTGGCCGACCGTTGGAAGCGGGTGAGAGCGGGATTGGCGCATGCTAAATCCCGACCGCCAGGACACCGATCATGCCCAAGGCGGTGGCGCTTTGACCGATGATCGTGGCTACGTCGCGGGCCACTTCCAGCTTGTTGCTGCGCACGATTTTGTCGGGTACGTAGACCGTGTCGCCGGGCTGCAAACGGCTGGCCATCAAGCCGCCCGAGATCACCGGCAGGAAGGGGAAGATCTGCGAGCGGCGGCTTAAGTCGTAGCCTCTGCGGGTCAGAATCAGGCCGTTGGCCTTGATGACGAAGATGTTTTCGGGGTCAGCCAATTCAGTCGGACCACCGGCGCGCTGCAAATAATCCTCTACCCGCATCGCGGGGTCATAGACAATCGCGGTGGGGGCGTATACCTGCCCCATCACCGAGACCGCGCTGGGGACTTTTGGCACCATAATCCGGTCCTGATCTTCGAGCATCACATCTTGGTCGGAGGGCCGCGAACCGTCAAGCGGCCCCAACTGCACGATCAGTCGCCCTGGGGCTTGCAACCCCTGGGCCTGCGACAGCAGGCGCTCCAAGGTGTCGAAGTTGGTCGCTGCAGGGGGATTGCCGCTGTTGGAACTTTGGGCTTGAGTGAGCTGCAATTGGGCCAAGCCCGCGGCCAGGCGCGAGCGTGCGATATTGATCTGCTCCTGTTCCCGTTTGCGAATGGACTCACGAATCAGGATCAGTCCCGGCAGGTAGGCGTCGGGGAGCAAGCCGCCGCAGCGCTTGAGCAGGGAGCCCAGTCGTTCGCCTTTGCGGATAGTATAAGGGCCGGGGCGGGGGACCTCGCCCTGGACCGTAACCAACCAGGGCAGATGCCAGCCCGGGGCAGCCCAGATCGACAGCTCGTCGTTGTCGCGCAGGATCGGGTTTTGGTTCTGATCGCCGCGCAAGGCGGCTTGCAAATCGATGTTGTAGAAGGTGTGTACCGTGCGCGCGCCCTGCAGAACTTGAGTGCGCGCCAGCTCGGCCCGAGCCAGGTAGGCCTGGTCCGCCGCCCCTCCGGCGGCGTAGACCAGATCGCTCACCCGCATCCCGTGGCTTAGTGGGTAGAGGCCGGGCGCGCGGACCTCGCCTTCCACTCTGACGGTGGGTTGGGACTGCATCTGATTCTCGCCGTAGATTACCAGTTCATCGCCCGCTCGCAGCAGCACATTGCCTTGGTCGCCGGGGTCGGCCAGCAGGTCGCCCAAATGGAGCGGCTGATAAAGGGTGGTGCGGTCGGCTCCCTGCAAGCGCTTGAGCAGGGCGTAAGCAAAGAAGGTATGGGGCAGGACTCCTTCGCCTCGGCGGATCAGGTCAGTTACTTTCATCCCGTCGTAGAGTTGGTAGCTGCCCGGCCGGCGCACGTTGCCGCTGAGCACCACTTCATTTTCGGGACCGGGCAGGACCGAATAGATCTTGATCAGATCGCCGTCCTGAACCTGAAAGCGCTGCTCGGCGACGTGCTCCAGATCGATATCCAAGGCCAGCATGTGGCTATGGTTGGCGGTGCGGATCACCTGCAGGCGCTGGGCGTAGCTGAAGGGGGTGGCGCCGCCCGCCATGCGCAGGACCTCCTGCAGGCTGGCACTGGACCCGCGCAGCTCATAGATGGCGGGCCGCTTAATCTCGCCGGCGACGGCGGCCACGCTCCCGATCACTGGGACGAAAATCACGTCGCGCGCTTGCAGGCGCAAGTCCGCGCGATTGTCGCCGCGCAGCAGCAGGTCGTACAAGTCCAGGGTGGCGACTACGCGCCCTTGGCGGCGCAATTGGACTTGGCGCAAACTGCCGGTTGGATTAATCCCACCCGCTGCGCGCAAGCCGTTGGAGATGCGGGCCAGGGCGCTGACCGTGTAAGCCCCGGGTTGGGCGACCTCGCCCAAGACGAAAATTCCGATCGTCCGTAAGCGCCCCATCGTGACCTGGGAATCGATGCCGGTGATCTGATCGAGATGTCCCTCGATCAATTTCTGCGCTTGCCCGAAGGTCAGCCCGGCCACCTGGAGCGGGCCGACCTCGGCGAGAAAAATCGCCCCATTGCGGTCAACCGTGATCTCCTGGCTGCGCGAAAAGCGGCCCCAGGTGTTGATGTTCAGTTGATCCCCCGGTCCGAGCACGTAATCGCCGCTCACCGGCACTTCGGCCACCGGGGCGAAGGTGGAAACCGGAGCGGAAAACAGGCTGTAGCCGAACTGACGCAGATGTCTGGTGTCGGGCGGAGGCGGGAGCGCGTCGGGCTGATCCAAGAGCGCAAACTTCTGCTCCAGCGCACTTACCCCGCTTGCAACCGGGCTCGCCGCCCGCGCCGGTAGCTGACTGTGGACCTGAGCACGGCCGCGCAGTTGTTCGATTTGCGCCGCGCTCAGGCCCATCGAGCGTGCGATCGCGGCCGTCTCCTGCGCGCTCAGCCCCTTGGCTTGCGCCCGCGCGCTGAGCGCTTCCAGTTGATCGGAACTCAAGCCGCCGCTTGCAATCGCGCTTTGGTAACTGCTGAGCTGCTCGGGCGTCAAACCCAGCCGCTGGGCCAGCGCTTGGGGATTGCTCGCCCCCTCCTGGGTCAATGTCATCGCTTCGCTATTGGCCCCCGGATCCTGAGCGACTGACAGCCCCTGCGCGCGGGCGATCGCGCCCCAACCCAACCCGATCCAGATGGCCAAAATCGCACTTTCCAGCCTGCGTCGGTTAATCATCGGACAGCCTTCCGGGCCAAGGCGCAGCGATAGCCGCGCCAGGTTTAGCGCTCTTGATTTGGGGGGCAATTGCGACGCGGATGGCGGCGCTAACCGACATCCGCCTGACTTACGCCGCGACTATAATGCGGGTGGAGGGAAGGCTCAAACTTTGATGGGGTGAATCGTGGGCGCGCTTGTCATTGACCAAAAAATGGCCAAGGCGCGATCGTAGTCCGCGCCGATGGAACAGGCACCATCAGCCGGGGTCGCTATCCGGGGCTAGCCTCACTGACTTGGTGCATCAGTCCAACAGATCGGAATCGTTTTCAAGCCGTAAGCTAAGGTCTTGGGTGAGTGCCTTGGAGGCCATATTGCGGACGATCAATAGCCGGCGCCGGCCGTCGAAGCGCACCTGCCCGCCATCGCGATTGGGCCACAGCGCCAAGCGGGGGACGTCGTCTGCCCCGTCCGCACCTAATTCTCGCGAGGGCGCGCCCAAGATTTTTTTAAGACGCGTAAAAACCACGCTTGACGAATCCGAGGTGAAACTCGCCAGCACCATCTGCATCCCGTCCTCAGGCGTGAACTCATATAAAACCGTGGGGTACTGGATACCCCGAGCGGACAGGCCCCTGACCTGATAACAAGTAAAGCCCAGGGGACTGGTCCGAACCAGCCCGGTGGGATAGCGCTGGCGGGCTTGGGCCACATCGGCGCCGAAAGGCAAGCCCAAGAAGGATCTTAAGAAGGGTTGCCGGGCAACCGTGGTAGAGCCGTAGCCGCTATTCAGAGAACAGCCAAATAGCAAAAGCGCCATGCCCAGGGCGAGCAGGGCCGAAGCGTAACGACGTAAACCGGTATCCACAGAATGCGCGAGCTTCACTCAGCCACGCAACTTAGCGGTAAAACCACCCTGATGGAACTGGCTCCAATTGCATCAAGCAAGATTGCCACTCGCTCGCTACTGGAGAGATAGCGATCGAAAATCGCCTGGAAGCCGCGAAAAGGGCCGTCCACGATCGTGACCCGCTGGCCATGCCCCAAGGCTGGCGGCCGGATCTCCACGATTCCATTCTCGCCACGCCGCCGAATCTCCTCCACAATCAGTTTGGAAACCACTACCGGCTCGCCGCCGACGCCAACCAGGCTATGCACGCCCGGAGTGTACTTGACGTCGTAATAGCAGGTCTTAAGGTTGAAACGGCTGAACACGTAGCATGGGAAAAGAGGCTTGACCGTGGTTGTCAGCCGTCCAAAGCAACGCGTCTTGGAGCGCAACAACGGCAGGAAGGGCTCCTGGGTAATGCGCTTCAACTGATCGAATACCCAACGCTCCTTGTGCGGCTTGGTGCGAATCAAATACCAATTGCTGAAATCCGCGTCGGACATTGGCCCCACCTTTCGGCGCCTTGCGCGAGCTACCGCTCTTCCAAGCTTTCTTATCGACGACAACAAGTAAATAGAAGAGTGCTTCAGACTGCAAGTACGCTCTGACCAACTGACTCAAGCTGAGCCAATGGGCGAGCTTATGCCTGCTCCAGATCGCTCGCCAAAGCTAAAGCCAGCGTACCGCTTATTGCCGCTCTGGCGCTTAGGTGGGGGTGATCGACCTCGATCGCGAGCCGTCCCTGGCGCGCCCGTCCCAGGAATCGGTCGGCGTTAAGCCCGTCAAGCGAAAATTTGACAAAATGAACCGAGCTGATGCGCTCTTCGGTCATTTGTCGGGCATCGAACTGGGCCAACTCTCGCCGCTCGCCCTCGATCAGCCACAAATGGCGTTCCAGGCCTACGAGTCGGCGCAACTGCTCGTCGCGCAGGAGTGGATCGGGGAACTGGATCAGCAAGGTTGCGGAGAGTTGCGATGGGCCAGGGAGCAGTTCGTTGTAAGTTTCCAATTCATGCGCCAAGGCATCGAAGGCGACAATCCGCTCGCTGCGAATCATCTCCTGGATCTGGTACCAGGCGGTCTGGGTATTTTCGAATAACAAGGTAAGATGGGATCCCAGCTCCAGCCGCCGGCGTTCCTTTTCGGCGATAAAGAGCGGGCGCAGCAGGGGACGCAAGGCCTCGTATTGGCTCGGCGACAAAAGCTGAGTTGGCTGTACCGCAATCATGTGAGCTTTGCCTGGGCCGGGTGCAGAGGCTGCTCGAAGCCCTTGGGGTCGTAAGCACGCGCGAGCACTTCCAGCGGATGGATCGGATGGATGCCGGTGGCCTGCTCGATCTGGAGCGCGGCCAGGGGGCAGTCGGTGGCCATCAGGCGGGCCTGCGCGTCACGCATCCCGGTGAAGGCTTTTTCGCCCCACTTCATCGATAAAGCGAAGAACTCCTTTTTCATCGCCCAGGTGCCGTCGTGGGCGCAGCAGGCATCGACACTGGTGATTTCCGCGCCAGGGATAAGTCGCATCAAATCGCGCGCGCGCAGGCCGATATGCTGAGCCTTGAGATGGCAGGGGATATGATAGGCGACGGCGCCGGGAGTAGAGCGAAAATCGCGATTGAAGCGCTCGTTGCGCCGCAACTGGTAGAGCAGCTCGTGCGTGTCCACTACCGCCGCGGCCAGCGCGCGCGCGTCGTCGTGGTCTATGAGACGCGGATACTCCTGACGCATCATCAGCGAGCAGGTGGGATTGATGACCGCGACCTGCCAGCCTTCCTTGACCAGCGGGAGCAGGTTGTCGATATTGCTTTGGGCCTGTTTGCGCGCGAACTCGACATCGCCCCCATCCAGCGCCGGCATCCCACAACAGTTCTGGCGCGGACAACGGATCGCGCATTGATTCTTGCTCAGGACCGCGACGGCCGCCCGGCCCGGAGCCGGGTCGTTGAAATTGATAAAGCAGGTGTGAAAGAGGGCGACCTTGGCCGCGGGCTCGGCGGGTGGCGCGGGCAGCGGGTGATTGCTCAGCCAGCGCTCGAAGGTCTCGCCATGAAAGTCGGGCAGCTTCTTGTCCCGATGAATTCCCAAAAGCTTTTCCATCACGATTCGATGGAAGGGGCTATTGTTGGCCCAATTGGCCATTGAAGGCGTTAGAGAGCCCAGCTTGCCCAATTTGTCGGGGTCGCCCAGCAGCTTGTTGCGTAAACCCACCCCATGCTGGCGCGCCCCCAGCGCCTTGGCCCGCTGCATCAAGCGGGGAAAATCCAATTGGAACTCATGGCCGTCGCGCGGTGTGTAGGGACATTTGATCTCGCACAGCTTGCAGCCGTAGCAAAGATCCACCACCTGTTGCTGCTCGGCCGCGCTCAACGCCGCCGCGTTGCCGTCGTGCGCTTCGATCGCCGCGAACAGGGTGGGAAAGGAGGGGCATAGATTGAAACACAGTCGGCAGCTCTGGCAGACGTCGAAGACGCGGGTCAGTTCCTGCTTGAGTCCCTCCGGATCCCAGTACTTGGGCTCGCTGGGATTGTAGGACAGTCCCTGGGTGGGTTGGGCTTTGATCCGATCCATCAAACTCCTCAAACCGCCGGCGCGCGCCGCTGGGTTCAGCCAAGCCGAGCGTGCGCGCGCCGATAGGACAGGTCCTTACAGACTGCTGGCAGCCTTGGAGAAGCGGCCGGCATGGGATTTTTCGGCCTTGGCCAAGGTCTCAAACCAGTCCGCGATTTCCTTGAAGCCCTCATCACGCGCCGTCTTGGCCATGCCCGGGTACATGTCAGTGTACTCATAGGTTTCGCCGAAGACCGCCGATTTGAGGTTGGCCAGGGTGTCGCCGATGGGCTGATCGGTCACCGGGTCGCCTACCGGCTTGAGATAGTCCAAATGGCCATGAGCGTGGCCGGTCTCGCCCTCGGCGGTGTCGCGGAACAAGCCCGCGACTTCCGGATTGCCTTCGACGTCGGCGATCTTGGCGAAATACAGATAGCGACGGTTGGCCTGGCTTTCGCCGGCGAAAGCCGCCTTGAGGTTTTCGTGAGTCTTGCTGCCCTTTAGATTTGCCATCGATCTCGTCCTCCGCTGGATTAGGAGCTTTTGCTCGTTTTGCTCAGTCCGGGCTGGTCGCCCGCGCTCTCTCGTTGACAATTGGCGCACAGCGCCTGGATCTCCACCGTCGCGCCCAACAACGCATACTCGCCCAACCGCTCCCGCCCATGCAGGAGATGGTCGAATTCCGCCATCTCGATATCGCTCACCCGCCGACAACGCACGCAGACCAGATGGTGATGGGGCTGGGTGTTGCCGTCGTAGCGAGCGCTGTCGTGCAAGGCCGTCACCTTGCGCGCCTCGCCGATTGCGCACAGCGTCTCCAGGGTGCGATGCACGGTGGCCAACGAGATAGTGGGAAATTGCTGGTGGACCGCGGCGAAGATGCTCTCGGCGCGGGGATGGTCGCTGGCGGCCAGCAGCGCCCGCATCACCGCCAGTCGCTGTGGGGTCAAGGCCAGCCCGCGCTGGCGGCAGCGCTGGCTGAAGGCTGCCAGCCGCTGGCCGGCGTAACGCTTGCGCCAAGCCGGGCTTATGAGCGTAGGGCTGTCCATATCGATTGAGAATAATTATCAGGTAGTAGCAGCTTGCGCAAGCGGTTGACGCGCGATCGCGGGCTTATAGGCGAGGTGAAGAGCAATCGTGCCAAGATTGAATCGCTGGTAACTGGTCTGCTCAAACCCCGCGTTCACCATCCGCCGGCACAGCTCGTCGGCCTCGGGATGGCTGCGGACCGAGGCCGGCAGGTAGCGATAGGCGGCAAAATCACCGCTTATCAGGCCGCCCAGCAGCGGTACAAAGAGGCCGAAATAGGGCCACAGCAATGGTCTAAGCCAGCGCGGGGCAGGGGTCAAATCCAGGCAGACCAGCCGTCCGCCGGGCTTGAGCACGCGGCGAAATTCCTCGAACGCGCGATCGAGATTGGCCAGGTTGCGCAACAGGAAGCCGTTGACGATGCAATCGAAGCGGTCGTTCGTAAACGGCAACTGCAAAGCATCGGCCGCCAGCAGGGCGCGATGGGGCGCGCGGCCTAGCTTGGCAGCGGCGGCGAAAACCATTTCCGGACAAAAATCCGCGCCCACCGCTAGGCGGCTACCTTGCCGCTCCAGTTCCGTTATCATATCGCCGGTGCCGGTGGCGGCATCCAGCGCGATAGCGCCTTGGGGCTTGGCCGCGGCTACCGCCAACCGCCGCCACCGCCGGTCCATCCCCAGGCTCATCAGCCGGTTGACGAGATCGTAGCGCGGCACGATCCGCGCGAACATCGCGCGTACCGCGGCCGCCTTGGAAAGTTCCGCGGTGGGCCGATTGGCGGCGGGTGGCATGCCAGACGTGGGCAGGCCGCCTAGAGCATCAACCCTAGGGCGAGCAGCAGGCCGAAGAGCAGATGGAGGCGGGCGGTGGCCTTGAGCACGGGGTTGAGCGCCGCGCCCTGCTTGGCCCCCAGCTCGCGGGCCAAACGCGCAGCCATCGGCAAGGTCAGCCAAGCCAACAGGACCCAGGGCTGGGCATCGCGCCGCGCGGCCGCAATCAGCACAATTATGTACGCGCTGGCCAGCAGCCCGAAATACTCAATTCGAGCCCCGCCGCGACCGATAATGGTGGCCAGGGTGTGCTTGCCAGTGCGCTGGTCGGTCTGCAGATCGCGCAGGTTATTGACCACCAGGATCGCCGTCACCAGAGCCGCGACCGGGAGCGAAAGGAGCCAGGCCAGGGGGGTCAGGGCGTGAGCATAGAGATAATAGGTACCAAGCACGGCGACCAGGCCAAAGAAGACGAAGCAGATGAGATCGCCCAAGGCATGATAGCCGTAGGGCCAGGGGCCGGCGGTGTAGGTAATCCCGGCCAGGATACAAGCGGCGCCCACCGCGACGATCGGCCAGCCGCCCACAAGCGCCAGATAGATTCCCAATGCCGCAGCCAAACCAAAGCTGAGCACACTGCCCGCGGCGACGGCGCGTGGGCTTAGCAGGCCGGCTTGGGTTACGCGGATTGGTCCAACTCGCTCGCTGGTGTCGGCACCCTTGCGAAAGTCGGCCAAGTCGTTGGTTAGATTGGTCCCGATCTGAATCAGAATCGAGGCCGCCAGCACGGCGATGAAGATAACGCTGCTGAAGCGATGGTCGTGCACGGCCATCGCGCTGCCGACCAGGACCGGAACCACCGCCGCGGGCAGAGTGGGAACTCGAATCGCCATCCACCAGGCGCGGGCTGGAGTTATCCTGAAAGTGGCAGCCTGAGCTTGCGCTGTCATAAATTGCATCCCTGCTGGCAGACCGGCTCTTCCAGTGCGCCGGCCCTACTCAAGCGGGGTTTTGACCACCTCGCCATTGAATTTGACAAACCAGCTCTCCGAGGGAAAGGGCTTGCCCGCCAGCCGCTGCGCCATCCAATCGGTAATCAACGGCGCGGGCGAGGGACCGCGATAAGGCGCCGCCGTGGCACCCAGGGAATGGCGATCGCCCTGGTAGATCACCAGCCGGCGGGGGCTTTTCACCACCTCCATCAGCCGATGCGAATGCTCCACCGGGCTGAGCTGATCCTTCTCGCCGCCAACCACCAGCAACGGAGAGCGCAGGCGACGCGCCGCGGGGAGGGGACTGAGCGTTTTGGCGAAGGCATCGAAGCGCGTCTCGTCGCTGTATCCCGCCATATACATGTAGCGGATTTTGAAGGTGGGCGAGGCGGCATTGAAGATCGTCTCCATCCCCGGTTCCAGGCAGGTAAGCGAAGAGGCGCAGGCCTTGATCCGCGGCTCGGCCGCCGCCGCCTGGATCGCCCAGAACGAGCCCATGCTGACCCCGTTGACCCCGATACGTTTGGGGTCAATCTCGGGTCGAGAAGCGAGGTAAGCGTAGGCGGCGCGTCCCACCTCCTCGAAATTGTTGGTGGTGCAGTGCAGGTTGCGGATCAGGCATTCGCCCTGGCCGGGACCGTCGATCGCCAGCAGCGCCATCCCGCGCTCCAGCCAGTTGTCGCCATGCTGAGCGCATGACAGCTCCTTGAAGCTGTCCATTCCTGGGATCGAGATTACGGCCGGCAGCGGCTGCGATCCCGCCTGGGCGGGCAGATGCAAATAAGCCGGGAAGCTTGCCTTACCCAGCGCTATCTCAACCCGCTCTACCGGATGGGGCGCGTGGTGAGCCCAGGCGAGGTAGCAGGAGTTCTTATGCTCGTTGTAGCGAATGTTGTCGGCGCTGTTCTCATGCAGGGGCCATTGGGCGCCGCCCCACAGGACGGATGCCAACAGGTAATTGTCGCGTGCGGTAATCAGATTACCCTCGGCTTCGGCCGCCTTGGCCTTGCCTTCGCGCAGCGCAGCGGCGGCCTCGTAAGCCGGGGCGATATCGTCGTAGCGCTTGACTTGGGCCGCGATAGCTCGCATGTCCGCCATCGCCTCCGCGCCGCAGACGCGAATCGGCAACAAGGCGCGCGGCTGGTCCCATTCCAATCCAACCGAAGCCACGGTGGCATCCAGCAGCCAACGCTGGTCAAAGTAGCGTTGACAAAAAGGGGCTTCGGTCGGTTTTTGAGGCGTGCTCTTGGCCGCCGGGAGCTTGGACTTGGCTACTGCCATCGCGAAGTTCCTTCTGACGTGAGGCTCTTACTTGGGCTGATTTAGCAGTGCGGCGTGGGTCGGCGAAACCATCCTTCGCGGGATATACCCCAAAGTCGCGCCACGGTCCATGGTTGCCCAGCGTCGTCGCGGCTCGCGGCATCTCGGGGCCTTGTGTTTGACCCGCCCGGAACTTTTCGGGATCGGCCGGGGCTATTTTTATGAGCGCAGCTACCCGCGTGCTATCGTAATAGCCCATGTCCTTCCCTTCACCCCACGTGGCTGATTGCATTGCCGCGCACAAAGCCAGCCTGCTGGCGAATTATCGCGCTCAGGCGCGCCAGCTAAGCGATCGGCTGGCGCGGCTGGAGGATGGCGCTCTCGAAGATCACTTGCCCGCCCTCATCGACGCCTTGATTGACACGCTGCGCCGCGGTCAAGGGCAAGGGGACCAATCGGTGCGGGATAACGGCGCGCAGCACGGTCTGACCCGCCGCATGCAGGGAAGCTCAGTGGATGACGTGGTCGGAGAGATCAACTTGTTCCGACGCTTGCTGCTGGAGCTCACGCAACAGGCCGCCGCCCACGGCGCCGATTTCGTAGAAATCGAGGCGGCGCGGGGCGCCTTGCTGGAACTGGTCGACCGCTCCCAGGAAGCTTCCATCGCCAGCTTCAACGAGGCGGCCGAAGAGGCGCGCCGTAAGGCTCAGGCCGAAGCGCGCGAACTGTATTTGCAGCGCGACCGCTTCCTGACCACGCTTTCGCACGAATTGCGCAACCAGATCTCGCCGATCCTGCTCGCGGTCCGCGTGCTCAAGGGCAGCAGCCCGCTCAGTGAGCGCCAGCAACGCAGCCTGGGGATCGTCGAACGCCAGGTTCGCCATCAAGCGGTCCTGATCGAGGATCTGTTGGAAATCAGCCGCTTTCGCTACGGCAAGCTGGAACTCAAACGCGCGCCGGTCGATCTAAGGATGGCGGTGGAGCAGGCGCTGGAGAGTTGCCAGAGCGATATCGAAGCCAAGGCTATCGGTGTGACGCTGGAACTCCCCGAGCAGCCGGCCATGGTCGACGGCGACTTTGCCCGTCTGGTCCAGGTGATGATCAATTTGCTCTCCAACGCGGTGAAGTTCACCCCGGCCGAGGGGCGCATCGCAATCCGACTGAGCAAGGAGGCGGGCCAACTCTCGCTCATCGTGAGCGATAGCGGGATAGGCATTCCTGCCGCAGTGATGCCCAGGATTTTCGATATGTTTTATGAAGTAGAAAACCACGGCACGCTGGGCGGGCTGGGGATCGGGTTGTGGTTGTCCCGCAGGTTGGTGGAAATGCACGGCGGCAGCATCAGCGCGACCAGCGAAGGGGCCGGCAAAGGGGCGACATTCAGCGTGCGCTTACCCGCATTCCAGCCCTTGCGCCTGACCAACCGACTGTTGTTGGTCGAAGACAGCCTGGACCAGCTCGAAGCGCTGAGCGAAGTGCTGACCAGCGAAGGGTTTGCTGTGCTCAAGGCTTCCGAGGCCTCGCAGGCGCTGAGGCTGGCCAGCCATGACCGTCCCTTTGCCGCGATCGTCGATATCGGCTTGCCGGGAATGAACGGTCTGGAGTTGGCGCGTGAACTACGCGCGATGCCAGAGTTGGGTCCGGTGCTGCTCATCGCTCTCAGTGGCTATGGCACCGAAGCCGACCGCAAGGCCGCCCACGATGCCGGCTTCGACCATCATATGGTCAAACCTCCCGATATCGATCACTTGAAGCAATTGCTGCTGGCCGACCAGCAGGAATCGCTCAGTAAATCGCTCAGTCGCGGATCGGGCAAATCGGCGCATAAATCGCAATGAAGAGCGCGATCGCGATTCGGCACGTGCCGTTCGAAGATTTGGGCAATTTGGCGCCCGCACTGGCCGCCCACGGCCTGAATCCGCGTTATCTGGATTGCGGGCTGGATGAAATCGACGGGGAACTGGCACGCGAGGCCGACTTGTTGGTGATTCTGGGTGGCCCGATCGGCGCATACGAAGATGATCTCTACCCGGTGCTCGGAGAGGAGTTGCGAGTGCTGGAGCGACGACTGGCCGCCGGCCGTCCAACCTTGGGTATATGCTTGGGGGCGCAGCTAATCGCTCGCGCCTTGGGAGCTAGAGTCTATCCCGGCGCGCGCAAGGAGATCGGCTGGTCCGCGCTCGAGCTGAGTGCGGCCGGCCAAGCCTCGCCCCTGCGCCATCTGCAGGATGTGGCCGTGCTGCACTGGCATGGCGATACTTTCGATCTGCCGGCGCAGGCCGTTGCCCTGGCTTCCACGGCGATTACGCCAAACCAGGCCTTTGCCTGGGGCCCGGCGACCCTCGCCTTGCAATTTCATCTCGAGGCCACCGCCGCCGGCCTGGAGCGTTGGTTTATCGGTCATGCTTGCGAGATCTCGGCCACTGGCGGCGTCAGGCTCTCCGACCTGCGCGACCGGAGCCGGGTTTGCGGCCCCGCCCTGCAAGCGCCGGCGCGCCGAGTCCTCGATGAATGGCTGGCGCGGGTGCTCGCCCCGTGAACGCGAAGGGTGCCAGCCCTCAGGGCTGAGTGGCGCTGAAGGCGCTCAACTCGCGCCAGCTCCGATGGCGCGGGAACTTCACCGACAGCGCGCGGATACGCGAGTAGTCGGCGGGTTGGGCCAAGCCTGGCGCGGGCTTTCCCTGGGCCACGGCGCGCGCCCCTTCGATCAGCGCGCGGCGCACCCGGATAATCACCGAGTCGCTGCTGCCCAGGTACTCGCGGCTGCGATCCACGATTGGCGTCATCGCCTCCTGGATCGCGAAATCTTCCCACGGCACCGAATGCATCAAGCCGCTCCAGTGGCCAGCTTTGATCGCCGCGCGATCCTGATGCCAGCAATTGTCGGCGGTGCCCAGGGCGGCGCTGAAATTATTGGGGTCTTCGCTGGGATCGAGGAAATGGGTGCCCCACTTGGCCTCCTCGGCGCTCAATGGATGGTCGGGATGGTAAACGACGTACCATTGATAGCACCAGTAATCGTCGAGCGGGATCGAGAAGATGGTGGCGCATTCGTGCCCGGGCTGGGTCGGAATGAAGGCGAAGTAAGGGTAAACCACCTCGCGGATGCGCGCGTAGCGCAGCCCATCGGGCAGATCGCGCAGCGCGCCTTCGCGAAAGCCATAGGGGCGCTCGAGAAACTCGAACACCGGCCCGCTGCTGGCGTTGGAAAGCTGGATGTCGTTGACGATTCCGACGTTGCCCGCGTCGTCGCGAATCCATCCCTGATGAAGCTGGCCTAGATGAGCCGAATCAAGGACCCCCTCGAAGCCCTGAAACCAGTTGGCATGCACGATCGCGCGCCGCGCGATGACATGGTCGGGCGGCAAGCGGGGGAACTCGAAATCGAAAAAGGGCGGCGGCTCGGTTCGCGCCCCGAGATAGACCCAGACGATGCCACCGGCCTCGCGCACCGGATAATGGGCGACCCTGACCTTGGCCGCGAACTCGGCCCGCCGCTCGGGCGGGTCGGAGGGGACTTCGACCACTTTGCCCGAAACATCGATTTTCCAGCCGTGGAAGAT